>Ga0247757_10000167_pt1 | contig 54729 bp, 29 predicted proteins | sample UWRJL126311R4_FD_180929 | JGI IMG/M metagenome (GOLD analysis project Ga0247757, IMG submission 180929) | Plant litter microbial communities from Arlington Agricultural Research Station in Wisconsin, United States - UWRJ-L126-311R-4 | ecosystem: Environmental > Terrestrial > Plant litter >... | reverse complement strand
TTTTATTTATATAAAAATATTATTTTTATTAATTTAAATAAAAGAATTCTTTTTTTTTTTTCCTTATCTTTCGGAAGAACACGGCAATGTTTAAATTTTCAATATTTAATTTACTTTTCAATTTAATTGATGTATTATGTGTAATTTTACCTATATTATTAGCAGTAGCTTTTATGACTATAATAGAAAGAAAACAATTAGCTGCTCACCAAAGACGAGTAGGTCCTAACATTGTAGGTTATTATGGATTACTTCAGCCATTCAGTGATGCTTTAAAATTAATTCTTAAGGAAACTATTATTCCTTCTCATTCTAATAAAGTGTTATTTTTTTTAGCACCAATATCTACATTAGTATTTAGTTTATTAGGTTGAGCTGTAATACCTTTCGGTAAAGGTTTAGCTATAAGCGACTTATCTCTAGGTATCTTATATTCTTTAGCCTTATCATCTTTAGGAGTTTATGGTATATTATTTGCAGGATGAAGTGCCAATTCAAAATATGCATTTTTAGGTTCTTTAAGAAGTACAGCAGCTATGATTTCTTATGAATTAATATTAAGTTCAGCTATACTTATTATTATATTTTTAACAGGTTCATTTAATTTCACAACTATAATTGAATTTCAACAAGCTATTTGATTTATAATTCCATTATTTCCTATTTATATTTTTTATTTTATTTCTGTACTAGCAGAAACAAGTAGAACTCCTTTCGATCTACAAGAGGCTGAATCGGAATTAGTTTCAGGGTTTATGACTGAACATAGTTCTGTACCTTTTGTATTTTTTTTCCTAGGTGAATATTCTTCAATTGTATTATTCAGTAGTATTACTTCAGTATTATTTTTTGGAGGTTATAATATGCCAGAAATTTTTGTAAACGATTCTGTATTTAATTTACAATCAATTGTTTTAGGTTTAAAAACTTGTTTTCATTGTTTCTTATTTGTTTTAGTAAGAGCTACACTTCCTAGATTAAGATATGATCAATTAATTGATTTATGTTGATTAAATCTATTACCTATAGCAGTAGCACTAATTATATTAGTACCTAGTATATTGGTTGCTTTTGATATAGTGCCTTATTAAAATTTTTAGTTTTACCCACTCTAAATACTATGTTAGATATTATATTATTAGCAATCCTCAGTAATTAATATTGTATTCTAGCTATGCCTCTGGAGCGTACATATTCCTTGTCTATTAACTATAGCTTCTAAGCTAATAAGTTAAATGATGCTGTGGCTTGCACAGCACAAAGCAAAACAAATATTAATTAAATTATTAATCTAATCCTAAAAGAATCGTAATATAAAATTATATAGTAAAAAAATTATTTTTGATTATAATAAAAATTATTTCTATGTTATAGTGATACGTTTTTATATAATAATTATTAATAAAATTTAATTTTAGAAGGCTTGCTGCGGTACACTACAGAGGCAGCAGCACAGAGGAAGTAGTACCATCTGCTGCGGAGCTAGTTTCTTTTTATTTTAATTTTAAGAAAAGGATTGATGTGTAGTATCTATAATTCTACTACTTCTTACGGTTTTTTAAAAAGAGCATTCCTAGCAATGCTCACGTAAAGCTGCGCTTGCGCATCATAGCCGAGGCTGCTTAGTTCTGCTGCTGCGGAACTATTGTCCAGCTTTATCAAGACCTTCTGCGGATCTGCCTTGTATTCCTTCCTCTGAAGGCTCCGCATTAAGCGCTAGCTAGGACAGCGTAGCGGAGGCTGGCTTCGCAGAAAAAGGTGAGGTAGGTTTAGATCCTTAAAAAAAAAATTAACTTGCCTTCTGAGGATTGCTAAATAAAATAATGAATGTAAGTATACATCAATTACTTTAATTAAATTCTATTATTAATAATTTAGTATAATCATATAAATATTTAAAACTATTTACTATTAATTTTTGATTTAATATCAAGAATTTTATTATAATATTAAGTTTACACAGTGTAAAATTAAAGGTATAATTATAATAATATCATTTTAACTTTTTAATAAAATAATTTTGGATAATTTGCTTCTCTAGCCTACAATTGTCTAGCATTGCTAGGATAGCTATCAGAAAAATTAAAAAAATTATTAAAGAAAAAAGAAGTTAATAAAAAAAACAAGAATTATATATTTTTTTTTTCTTGGTTCAAATTTATTGGAAATTAAATGAGACTATTAAAGAATAATGTTTTACTTAGACTACTTAATTCTTATTTAGTAGATTCACCTGAACCTGCTAATATTTCATATTTATGAAATTTTGGTTCATTATTAGGAATATGTTTAGTAATACAAATTTTAACTGGATGTTTTTTAGCAATGCACTATACAGCACATGTAGATTTTGCATTTAATTCAGTTGAACATATTATGAGAGATGTAAATAATGGATGAATCATAAGATATGTTCATGCTAATGTAGCATCATTCTTTTTCATTTTTGTTTATTCACATGTAGCAAGAGGACTTTATTATAGTTCTTATAAACACCCTAGAGTATTATTATGATCTATAGGAGTTATTATACTTATATTAATGATGGCTATTGCTTTCCTGGGTTTGTCACATAGCCCAAAATGATTTAAATTCAATAACAATAACAATAATAAATTTAGTGATATAAATATCAGCAGCAATAATACTAAAAAATTCAATTCTTATTCTACTATTCCTCGTCTTTTACCCTGTTTAAAACAATCAAATACAATAGGTATAAGATATTTTTCTGATACATCAGCTCGTATACAAATTGGTGAAGAAGTAAGTAAATTTATAACCGAAAAGAACCTTAATCCTATTTTTATTTATGAAAATCTATTAGATAATACTGTTAAATCTAGACTTTTAAATGAAACTAGGGCTCTTAGTGGTATTTATTTAATCTTAAATAAAGTTACTTTGGATTATTATATAGGATCAGCTTCTACTGGTAGATTTCATGCTAGATTTTCTAATCACTTATATAACTTTCATGGTAGTAAAGTAGTTAAAAATGCAGTAAAAAAATATGGTTTATCTTCTTTTGCATTTATGGTTTTAGAGTTATTTCCTGAAATAGTGAACAAAGAAAATAATAAAAAATTATTAGATTTGGAAGATTTTTACTTAAAATCGTTATTACCAAACTATAATATTTTAACGGAAGCGGGTTCAAGTTTTGGTTATAAACATACTGAAATTACTAGATTAAATATGAAAGCTAATTATAGTGAAGAACGTAGATTGGCTATTCCTAGTTTAAATAAAGATAGAACCCTTTCTCCTAATACTATTGAATTGATTAAACAATCTGATTTAAATAGAATCAAACCTATTTATTCTAAAGAGGCTATTCAAAATATGAAAAAGAATTCTAAACCTATATTACTTTATAATATGGATTACACAGTATATGGTGAATTTACTAGTATAACAGAAGCATCTAAATCTTTAGGTTGTTCTCAAAAAACCATATATCGTGCTTTAAAAAGCCCAAAAAAGATATTGAAAAGACGTTGAATTGTTAAATATGTTTAATATGTTTAAATATGTTTAAATATTGTTGCTAACCTATTTGAATTTAAATTATAGTCCCACAAGTTAAATTTTTTATGCAATCTATAGAGAGAAATAAAAAGTAAAGTGGAATAACCCGACAGGGATATTGAAGAAATATTAAAATTTTCTTTGGCAATGTTAGTGAATACGATCAAAGAATTTTTAATTCTACTTTATTTAGATTAAGGTAAGCTAAATAAAATAAATATAGAATTACAAGTTAGAGATCGTCGGTTATCTATATAATCGCGACAGACTGGGTCACTAATGGGTGTCTGAAATGATGCTTAATGCACAGTCGAAAATATTTAGTTATATTTTTTTTAACTAATAGAATACACGAATTCAAAGTTATTCTAGCTTTTTATAGATGCCTTTTAATTTATATTAAGTATATTTGTACGTGTTACCTTATGGTCAAATGTCATTATGAGGTGCTACAGTAATTACTAACTTACTATCTGCTATACCAGTGTTTGGACAAGATATTGTAGAATTAATCTGAGGTGGTTTCTCAGTAAATAATGCTACATTAAATAGATTCTTTTCATTACACTATATTTTACCATTTTTATTAGCAGCTTTAGTAGTAGCTCATTTAATAGCTCTTCATATACACGGATCAAATAATCCTAATGGAGTATCATCACATGGTGATAGATATGCATTTCATCCTTACTTTATTTTTAAAGATTTAGTAACTATATTTGCATTCTTCTTAGTATTATCTATTTTTGTATTTTACTATCCAAATGCATTAGGTCACAGTGATAATTATATCCCTGCTAACCCTATGGTTACACCAGCAAGTATTGTACCAGAATGATATTTATTACCATTCTATGCAATATTAAGAAGTATTCCTAATAAATTGTTAGGAGTAGTAGCTATGTTTGGATCATTATTAATATTATTAATTTTACCATTTACTGATTTATCTAGAACTAGAAGTAATCAATTTAGACCTGCTATGAAATTAGCATTTTGATTCTTTGTAGTTGATTTTATAATTTTAATGTGAATTGGTTCTCAACACCCAGATTCACCATTCTTAGAAATTGGTCAATTAGCTACTGCATTCTATTTCGCTTGGTTCTTAATAATCGTACCAGGAATCGGTTTATTAGAAAATACTGTATTTGATGTAGCTATAGCTGCAAAAGAAAAATCTAATTAAAAAAAATAAATCTAATTAATAATTTTTATACTATTATTTTTAAAATATTAAATTAACCCTAATTTTGTAATTTATTATAACCTTCCGCAGCTGTATATTGTACGTAGGAATAAGTAAAAAAAAAATTTTTTATAATAGCTTTAAATTATATAAGTAAAATCTTAAAAATAATACTAGTTTTATATTAATAAAAAATAAAGAAGTTATTTCACTATAGTTATGTTTTATTTAAAAACCTTTGCTACATCTATTATTCTAGCTACTCAGCTGCGGAGCGGAAGATTAATAGCTACAGTTTTTTAAGACATGCTTAGCACATATGAAATTTAAAAGGTTCAAATCCTTTACTTCTTAGATTATATTGCTTATAAAATTATAATTTTATTATTCTTTTTAAGTAGTATAAGAATTATAAGACAAAGACTAATCTTAAGATGCCAATTTTTATAGTTACTTGGCTAGCCTGAGTACTGAGCCATCCTACCGTAAGAGTATGTACATACATTTTATTAAAAACTGCATACTAGTACTTAGGGTTCTTCTTACTTAGGTTGGGTAAGCATTGCTAAGTTCTATCTTATAATATTACTGCTTGCTTATAATGCTAGTACTTTCATAAGTTTAAATTTTACACTTTGCATCAACTACTTATTATCAATAAAATTTATCTAATTTATAATAGTTTTGTTAAAATAATTAGTGTGTTTATCAAATAAATATTTTCAATAAATAGTCTATTGAACTTCATTTATGCCACGTAGCTATATTATATGAATTTTTTTTAAAAATTAAAAATCTTTATATAAACAATATAAATGGTGTTTAAATTCTAATTTTTTTAAAGTTAACAAAAATGGTAACTGCTTTTTTAGCTACCTGCTTTTTTAGCTACTAAAAAAAGGATGAATCAGTAAATTAAGACTGACAATTATTTTTAAATCAAAAAAATGACAAATTTATTATCAATTTTTAATTATATCTCTAACGATGCTGCTCAACCATGGCAATTAGGTTTTCAAGATAGTGCTGCTCCCGGATTTACAGGAATTGTAACATTACATAATACTGTAGCATTTTATTTAGTTTTAATTAGTTTCTCAGTTTTTTGAGCTCTTTTTTCAATTATGTATTATTATAGTGATAAAAAAAATCCTATAGCACATAAATACTTAACACATGGTTCTACTATAGAATTAGTATGGACAATTACTCCTGCTTTAATATTAATAGCTATTGCTTTCCCTTCATTTAAATTATTATACTTAATGGATGAAGTTTTATCTCCAACATTAACTATAAAAGTAGTAGGTCACCAATGGTATTGGTCATATGAATATAGTGATTTCATTACTGAAAATGGAGATTCTATAGATTTTGATTCTTATATGATACCTGAATCTGATTTAGAATTAGGACAATTTAGATTATTAGATGTTGATAATAGATTAGTAGTACCAGTTGATTGCCATATTAGATTAATTGTTACTGGAGCTGATGTACTTCATTCTTTCGCTGTGCCTTCATTAGGAGTTAAAATAGATGCTGTACCAGGTAGATTAAATCAAGTATCTTTCTTATCAGAAAGAACTGGAATTTTCTATGGTCAATGTTCTGAAATATGTGGAGTATGACATGGATTCATGCCTATTGCAGTTGAATCTGTATCAAGTAATGACTTCCTTATCTGGTTAGACTCTCAATCATAATTTTGGTTTAAAAATAAATGCTATAAAAATATATATTTAAACTTTAAAAAAATACAAAATAATTACCTTATTGGAGTAGTAGATAATAGTGAACCTATGCCTACTATTACTATTAAAAAAATAAAAAATTAACATTTTCGCGCTTAATAGAAAATGATTATGTTATATAAATTTAGTATAAACCCTAATAAGTAATGATTATGCTGAGTGAGACCATTATTAATTTAATTTAATTTATCTTATTTTATAAGAGTATCCTCCTCATACCTTTATAAATTAGGGACGGTTGCATACTTTGGAGGGCTCGTGAAATAATTATAATTACTTTATTTTGCATACTATGCTTATTAATATTAAGACTATTACTAGAGTACTTAATAAATATTCTGATTTAGGTTAAGTCCACCTAATCTTTTAAGTAATAGGGCCAGGGTATCAAGAGATTACCTTCAGACGCTCTGTAGCAAGTGTTGTACTTAATTTTTAAATCAAATTTTTATCTCCTTAATTATTTATTTAATACAAGTTATATATTAATAAATTAACATATATAATTAATTTCTTAAAAAATCTTAAAAACTGTGGTAAGATTACACAGTATAAAAAAATTATCATTAAAGGTTTATATAGTTAATTCAAGATATAATTAACGCATTCTTTCTCTATAATTAAAAGAGAACCTTGCCTAGACATAGGAGGCGGAATAAAAAATAAATATTATACCTCTTACTTATTAAAAAAGTCAGTACGCAGAATTCCCTAGGCACTAGGCACTGCTATGCAGGACTGCTCTTCTTTACGAAGTTTCTTTACAAATTCTTAAAAAAGAGTATTATCCTTTTTCTGCTTTACTTATACTAAGCATAAATTAATATTTAAGAGTTACATTTTTTTTATAATTTAAAAATGATTTCATTACTAATACTAATACCTATAATAGGTTCTATTTTATTGTTACCTATCAAAGAAAGTTCTAATCAATTAAAAATGAAACAAATAGCATTAACAACTTCTTTAATTAATTTTTTTATTTCTTTATTTATGTGATATCAATTTGATTCTAATATTACTCAATATCAATTTGTTACTGAATTTAATCATTTAAATTTATACCATTTAAATTTTGGTGTAGACAGTATATCACTATATTTTGTTTTATTGACAACTTTTGTTACACCAGTAGCCTTATTGTCTAATTATACAAATATAAGTAATAATTTAAAAACTTTTTTAATTTCATTCTTAATTTTAGAAAGTTTACAAATATGTGCTTTTGTTTCTTTAGATTTATTACTTTTTTATATATTTTTTGAAAGTGTTTTACCAGTATTATTTATTGTTATAGTAATTTTTGGTCATGGAGCAGATAGATATAGATCTGCTTTCCTATTTTTTTTATATACTTTAGCTGGTAGTTTACCTATGTTGCTTAGTATATTAACAATTTATAGTTATATAGGATCTACAGATTTTCAATTATTATCTTTATATGAAATAAATACTGATTTTCAAAAAATTTTATGGTTAGGATTTTTTATAGGTTTTGCAGTTAAAACTCCTTTATATCCTTTCATAATATGATTACCTAAAGCTCATGCAGATTCTGTATTAGCAGGATCTATTCTATTGGCTGCTACTATTTTAAAATTAGCAACTTACGGATATTTAAGAGTGTTAATAAACTTTTTACCTGATGCAAGTCATTACTTTTCACCTTTAGTTCAAACTATTTGTATTATAAGTATTATTTATTCTTCGTTTTCAACTATAGTACAACAAGATACTAAACGATTAATTGCTTACTCAAGTATTGCACATATGGGAGTAGTAGTTTTAGGACTATTTTCAAATACTATCCAAGGAATAGAAGGAGCTATTTTATTATCAATAGCACATGGTTTTGTATCTCCAGCTTTATTTATTTGTGTAGGTGGAATTATATATGATAGAACTCATACAAGAGTAATACACTATCTAAGAGGTTTAGTGACTTACATGCCTGTATTTACAATTTTATTTTTTGTATTTACTTTAGCTAATACTGGAATCCCTTTAACTCTTAATTTCTTAGGAGAACAAATGTCTTTATTAGGAATATTTGAAAGAAATCCTATTACAGCTGTTTTAGGTGCTACAAGTATTGTTACTTCAGCATGTTATTCATTATTTTTATATAATAGACTTTCTTATGGAAGTTATTCAATTCATTTAGCTATATTAAAAGATATTAATAGAAGAGAATTCTTTTTATTAATTGCTTTATTAATACCTACTATAGTATTAGGAATTTTTCCTAATGTAATTTTAGAAACATTACATATGCCTGTAACTTCTTTACTATATGAAATACCTAGTTTTACCCTTAGCTTTGCTTTTTCATTCCTCCACCAGAGGATATAGAGAGGGAGGAGGTAGGGGATTATTATAAAAGAGATGAAAATTTGAATTATAATTTTTTAAGAAGTAAAATAGAACATAAATTTTATTGTTCTTAGTTAAGACTACCTTCTTCCTTAGCAAGGAGTTATGCCTTTTAAAAATGCTAAGCGTTAAATAGTAATCGCTTGCTAAGCTAGCGAAACAGAAGTAGCAGAAAAATAAGCTAGTTTCCTTTTTGGCCACAAAATGAAGACTATACTTGCTAAATAAGAATTTATTACAGCTTCCAGAGAAAATAAAATCGGTACTTCTTTTTCTAAGAAGGAGCCTCAAGTTCCGCAGGAAAATTCCTAAAAAAAATATAAATTTTTTAATATAACATTTTTAGCTAAATGGTATAGCAGTTGCCTTCGAAGCAAAAGACTATAGGTTCGAGTCCTATAAAATGTTGAATATACCATACGGGATATAGGGAGAGGGAGGAGGAGAGGTAAGGGATTATTATAAAATAAATAGAATTTGATCTATCATAAAAAATCTTTATAAGAATAAACGATTCTCTTAAATTTTCATTTTATTTAACATTTTATTATTATCAATTTTGAATAATTCTAAATTCTTTCACTTTAACATGCAGCTAATTCTAACATTCAAGGCTGGGTGCTTAGAGTAGTAGGGAAAGGCGCCATTCGGGAACAACTTTTCATTATATTTTTATAATTTCAGCTATTGGTGGTGGGGGGGGGTGATAGGGTAGTTTTAACAAAGGTCCTAAGGGTTACTATATTAGAGGGAGATAAGATCCCCTCTTCCTTCTACTTAGTGTAGGAGGTGCATTCTTTGAATGCTTAAACTAGCCTTAATTTGGATTTTCTTTAACTTAGAAGGTGAGATTCATAGTCTCAAATAAATGTTGGTGTGCTAGCACCTCACTTACTTTATTCCTTTAAGCAAGTTAATTTTAGGTTAAGGTTCGAGTCCACTTGAGTGCTTCTTATTATCACTATTATTATTTAATTAATATTTTTATGTTTTATGTTTTATGTATTATATTTATGTTTTTATATATTTTAGTGAAATAAGAATTTGCCATGTCATTTATATGATAATATTAAATTTTTTTAATTAGGTACTGAAGGAAGTTGGAATCGCGGGGTTCTGAACTAGAATATTCTTAGGAGTTATGATTAAAATTTAATTTTATTTTATTTTAATGAACTAAAAAAATAATGTTTAATAATTTCTTTTTATATTGACTGGTAAACAAAGGAAGAAAATCCCTATTGTTTATACATCCTTGTATAATAGTTTATTAGGTTTATATAAATTTAATTTAAATTAATAAAATATTTGAGTTAACATTTGATATTGGACACTTTGGTTTACTTCTTAATTTTTTAAATTTTAATACAGCTACAATTTTTATGAAATTTTTAAAATGGATGATTTCTCCATCCATAATCAAAATATATAATAAATTATCTATATATTTATTTAATATTTTTAAATATGTAATTTTATTTTTAATTTTGATTAAACTTTTATGTTTTTCTTCACATTTATATTCTCACTACAATATTGATTTACTATCTTATGTTATTCCCTCTGGAGAGGGTAATTCAAATGGTAATGTAGATCCTGTTAGATGATGACCTAGTGGAGTTCCTCAAGGATGAAGTATAATAGGTACTGGTTTAGCAACATTTGCGGCTTTAAGTAAAATTCCAGGTGTTTCACCTAGATTGAGAGTTTTAGGTTCTTTAGGTGCAAGTGGTGTTAGTGCTGCTAATATTACTTATCATTCTGCAATAGAAAATCCTGTAGGTTTTAATAGATTTATGTGGTCTATTACTGAGTATCAGAGAAGTGGTGTTTGACCTACTATAGAACAGGCTTCTCAAGTTTCTCAAAAAACTGTAGATAATGTTGTAACTGAATCAATGAAACATGTAGATAAGAGTGTTGTTGATAAAATTGTTACAGAAGTGAATAATAAAAATAATAATAATTTTTTACCTTCTTTAGATTTTGATTTTTCTGAGTTTATTACTAGATTAAGTGATTTAATTTTTAAAGAAAGTATTCAATTATTAAAACCTGCATATGTTGAAGGATTCTTTGATGATCTTATTGGTCAAAGAATGTTTGTTCAAGTTGTTCTTTTTATTTTGGCTATTAGTATAGTCTTGTTATTTATAGTCTTTATTTTTAATGTAATATTTTTACTTAATAAAGATAGAATAATTAAGAAATTTGATAATAAATTTATTTCTCTTTATGTAAATTATCAAAGTTTTTTTAGTAAGATTACTTTAATTTATGTACCTATTTTTATTTTTATAGCATTATTTACTCTATGTCATGGTTTACATTGATTAATAACTAATCAAATACCTTATGAATCTTTAGAGATTGATTTACATAAGTATGTATCTTCTTCATAGGTTTAAAGGATATTATGTTTAATATAAACCCTATTTATTATAAATTATTTTGTTTATCATTAATATTTTTGGTGATAATCTATAATTTAATAAGTTTAATAATTCTGTATAACTATTATTACAAAGGTGATAATTTTAAATTATATCTAATATTTCCCGAATTTATTCAAAAATGATTTAAATCTATTGAATTATTTAGTAAATCTTTTATAGCATTTAAAGCATATAAAGATTTGGTTTATAGAGAATTATTTGTATATTTTATAATTTTAATAATTGTTTTAATTTTTATGTAATTGGAATTTAGTATTTATGTTTCATCATCCTAATTTACAATAAGTTAGGATTATTGATACGTAATATTGATGTTCACAGTTAACCGATATTATTGGTTTGTTAACGACAAATGGTATTAAAGGCTTATAATAATTTAATTATTTTAGGTTAAACTAGGTTAAGACCTCCTAGTTCATTTTTAATAAGGCATGGTTACAAGAGAAAACCTTCCCGTGGTGTAACTGTTTAAACTAATTTCTCAAATAATCAAATAGTGAATGTTAAAATAAATTGGTGTGGTATTATAATTAGATGAATCGAACATCAAGGTTAATTCTAAGTAATAAATGAAAATTATAAAATTTTGATAAAAATCTACTTTATTATAAAAAAAAAAACAAATATATAAAAGAGTAGTTGTAATGCTTTCTATTTATTAAAAATATTAATTTAAAAATATATTTATCTCTTACTATCAAGTAAGTATCTAATAATAAAAATTTTATTGGTTTAATCTATAATAATATTATAAATAGGGGAAATAAGATAATTGGTAATCTGTTATATTTGCAATATAAAAATTGATAGTTCGAGTCTATCTTTCTCCAATATAAAATATTAATATTTTTAGGTTAATGCTACGTTTATTTAGCTTTACGTTTTACATTTTCATTGCATTGCTTCTGGCTACTGTAGTACTGCGTGCTTCAGCCTTGGCCTTGTTTCCTCAGAATGCTAATAACTTTTTAAGTAAAGTTTAATTAAAAATAATAATAAGCCTCGGTTGCTTAGTGGTCAAAGCGTTATACTGAAGCTATAAATATGGGAGTTCAATTCTCTCCCGGGGCAATATATAGCAAATTTAGCAAGTATTATTTATCATCTGCGTTTATTTAATAAGTTAACCTATGCTCTATGCTTAGCTAGAATATATTAGTTTTTTATATAAATAAAAAGTCGAAATAGTTTAAATGGTAAAACGAATTCCTTGTAAGATTTAAATATTGGTTCAATTCCATTTTTCGGCTTAATGATATAATTAATTATATTTATAATTTTATTCTTATATTTACTAAAGGTTAATTGTATTTATAATATAAGAATATGAGTTGTAGTTTAATTTGGAAAAACACCATTTTTTGGTAATGGATTATATCAGTTCAAATCTGGTCAACTCAGTCTAAAAAAAATTATAAATTTAACATATAAAAATTTCTGCGGAGCTGCGTGCTCCTTCCTAAAGGATGCGTAGCAAAAAAGTTCTACGGTTTTTTTTTTGTTTTTAAATAGTGCTCCGCTCTGCTCCGGAGGCGAGGTATGCGCGGAGCGCAGCAGGATGGTATGTAGGAAATAATTGGTGTATTCTCCTGCCTTTGAACTTAGGAAGTAATAATTTACTTTTTATAGTAAATTCTGCATCATCTGCAAAAGCAATTTAAAAATAAGAAGACAGAACTCGAGTGGTTTGAGTGTCCCACTTTTAATGGGAAAGTCTTGGTTCAAGTCCATGTGTTTTCAATTAAAATTTTAATTTTTCTTTTGAATGCTGCTTTCTTTGCAAATCATGATTATAAAAATAGTACTAGTTGATAAAGTTTTTAAGGTCTTATGGCTGAGTGGTTTAAGCGGAGTACTGTTAATACTTTTTACAGAGGTTCAAGTCCTCTTAAGGCCTTTCATTATTAAATAAAAATAATTAATAATAAATAATTATAATTATAAAAATATATATTTATTAAAAGAAGTAATTTTTTTAATAAGGTTTCTTTATCTATGATATTAAATTTATCCTTTTTAATTTTTAAAAAAAGTGTTTGCTATGTAGCAGTAAAAGATCTGCACAGCAAGGATTAATAAAATTAAAAAATAACGAACATGTTGAAATTGGTAAACAATCTCCTCTTAAGCAGGAGTGGAAGTGATTCCTTAAGAGTTCAAGTCTCTTTGTTCGTATTTAAAAAAAGCGTTTTCTCATTCTGGCTTTTAGCTGATTACCTTCCTAGGATCAATGCTTGCTGCTTTTTTTACTTAGTATTGCTACATAAAAGATGAAATAGCGGTTTATAAGTAAGGATACCTGACCACTTAAATAAAAAAGGCTTTCTTAATCAAATAAAGCATAGCACTAGGTTCCTGGTAAGCAATAGCTTATTATGCTTATTCTATTATTCTATTTTTAATCAGAAGAAGCAGTGCTAAATATAAAAATTAGATATACGAGATATTGTAATGGTAGCATAAAAGTCTCATTAGCTTATAGTTTAGGTTCAAATCCTAATCTCGTAAATTTTAAATAATATGATTTATCCCTCCCTCTACGACTATTTCCTTAGGAAAGAAAGCGTAGATAGCGCTTAGCTTTCGCTTCTTCCGGTGGTAACGCTACTTACGCTCAGCACTGAGGTTAACCAGGGTGTTACTTCCCCTGGACGTAGCACTGCTAAACAAACAGTATATAAAATAATGTAATGATTCTTTGGTATAGTGGTTAGTACAGCTTTCTTTCGAAAAGCTAGCACCAGTTCAATTCTGGTAAGAATCGATTTTAAAATCTTACAAAAATTCTGTTATATTTTTATATTATGGGATTTGGAAATTTTTTTTACATCAATATTTATATATTAATTCCTTTTTTTCAATCGATGCTCGTCTTTGTAAAGGCTCAGTACTTCTGTTATTATTGATATAACCTAAAAATAAAAAATAAGGAAAAGGAATGGTTTTCATTGGTAAGTTAAGGCAATTGCTAATTGTTCGGGTATTATCCCTTAGGTGTTCGACTCACCTCCATTCCGGAAAAAAAAAGCAAGCAATTCACTATATAAATAAAAAAAAATTTTTTTTAAATTAGTAAAGCTTTCTAATTGCAACTTACTTCTTGCTATGCTTACTAAGAATCTACTGTTTGCTTCGCTTAAAAAAATTAAAAGAAAATAAAAACAAAAAATCAAAGCGTTAGCTCCGCATCCTTTAGGAAGTAAGAGCAAGGAAAAACTTCTTTTAAAAATTTATGCTTTTAATCAGCTGTCTATATATAAGCCTCAAATTTGTATATTTATTAATTAGTTAGGATTAAGTTATGTTTAATATTTAAGTATAGTAATTTTAAATAAATATAACTTGTAGGTATAGATATTATATGAAATTGTAATAATTTAATTATAAAAAGAGGGCAGGACGGGAGGATTATGTAGTAATTAATATGTATTGATTAAATTCTACTAATGCTAAGGAAATAGGTACTCTTTATCTAATATTTGCAGTATTTGCAGGTATGATAGGTACTGCATTTTCAATATTAATAAGATTAGAATTGTCAGCTCCAGGTGTTCAATTTTTAGCTGGAGATCATCAATTATTTAATGTTATAATATCTGCTCATGCTTTTATAATGATATTCTTCATGGTTATGCCCTGTATACACAATCTAGCCTCTTAACCGCATTGCATCTATGGTTCTAGTCTATACTGAGGACTATGAAAGCTATCATGACTTAAGAGCAAGATATAATATACACGTACAAAAGCATAGCCGGCCTTTGGAGTAATCCATTGAGCTTCTTCTCGCTATATGCTGGAACACCCTTAGAGTAGTTTACACTACTTCTTCTACCTATATCTCTAGTATCATTTGCGATAAAAGGTTTTAGAAAGAGTAACAGTTAAATTAATTGGGCAATCAGCAGGTAACCTTTCATTACTTTACTCCCTTTGGTGCTTACCTCTGGGAGCGAATTAACTATGAACAGGGCTCCTCAGAGACTACACGCGAGATACCCTACTGCAGCTTCCATCTATCGACTTGCTAATTATATTACATTAGATAGATTCGGTGTAAGGGTAAAGATATAGTCCGACCCTATTGGAAACTCTAGGAAGAAATCGTATGCCAGGTTTAGTAGGTGGATTTGGTAATTACTTCTTACCAGTACACTGTGGTGCTCCTGATATGGCGTTCCCAAGACTAAACAATGTTTCATTCTGGTTATTACCACCATCATTATTATTATTACTTATGAGTGCTTTAGTTGAAAACGGAGCTGGTACTGGGTGAACTGTAAACGATATGCAGTTCTTGTCTATCATTTTGTTTGTATTAGTGATAGACATAAAAACTTCACTCGATGCGGGAAACTCCTCTAGCCTTTGGGCATGAAATTGAATACTAACAGGCTTGTCTTCCATCCTTTCCTACATAACACTTTATGGTGGATCTGGCGGGAAATACAACGTTAATTCTGTAGTAAAAAAGTCAATGACACGGGGACAATCCGCCTGAGTCAGCAGAAAACTGTCTGATTCATCAGAGACTACACGTGAAGTATTCACTAGTAGAATATTTAACAAAAAGAATACAAATATTGAATTTGAAGAATGATTAGTTGGAGTTACAGATGGAGATGGAACTTTTCATTTCATTGAAGATCTATCTAATAAATGAATTCTTTACTTTAAAATAAGTCAAAATAAATATAATTTAAGACTTCTTTATCACATCAAATCAAAACTTGGTGTAGGTCAAATATCTGTAAGTGCAGATGGAATGGCTGAGTATCGATTACGAGATGTTAATAAAGTAATTCAACACATTATTCCTCTTTTTGATAAATATCCTCTACTAACAAGTAAACATTATAATTATGATTTATTTAGACAAGCTGCTTTTATTTTGACTGACACTTCAAAATCAACTTCAGATAAACATATTTTATTAAGTCAACTAAAAAGTAAAGTAGTACCTGATAATTATGTATCACCTGCTTGAAATATAGTTAATAATAATGTAACTTGTTTAGCTGAAGCACAGAATGTTATGAGTAAATCTTGAGTAGTTGGATTTACAGAAGCAGAAGGAAGTTTTTATCTTGTTACAAAAGACGTAGGGCGAATAAGTCATGCTTTTGAAATTACTCAAAAATTAGATAAAATTGTTTTAGACTCTATAGGATATCTGTTAGGTATTAAAGTTATTAAAAAAAATACTTACTTTACAGTTGCTACTACTAATTCTAAACATATTTCTAATATTATTTTATACTATCATAACACTATGAAAGGTATGAAATCTTTAGAATATCGAATTTGAGCGCGATCTTTTAATAAAATAAAAGCAGGACAAGCTCGATTTGAATATTTAAGTAAAGTCCGAAATCAAATGCGTAATATTCGATCCATACGATTAGACAAAAATTTCCAGATCATAAATAAGTCTTCTACCACTTCTTAAGTTATATAAAGGCTGGCGCTAAAATTATAATAATTTATTTTTACTTGTGCTGAATAAAGGTATAGTCCGATCCTGTGTGAAAACACAGAGTAAGCTACCTCTCTTGCCTATAGGGTAGTGAAGAGGATTTCTAGGTTACTAATTTTTGATATCCTCCATTAGCTGGAATTCAATCACACTCAGGTGGTTCTGTTGATTTAGCAATCTTTAGTTTACACTTAGCTGGAGTTTCTTCTTTATTGGGTGCTATAAATTTCATTAGTACAGCATTAAATATGAGAACTAACGGAATGTCACTACATAAATTACCTTTATTTGTTTGAGCTATTTTTATCACAGCTATATTGTTATTATTAACATTACCAGTATTAGCCGGTAGCCATGTTTTGTGCCGGCTTAAAATTTGGCTATATGCGGGAAAATCCTTTTTAATAAAGGACAATCCGCAGGAAACTAAAAGTTTACTTAATTTTTTAGGATCCTCAGAGACTACACGCCAAAATTTTTCTATTATAAAAACAAAGGTACGAAATTATAGTACTTTTTCTAATATTCAAAATAAAAATTTTAATTACTATTTAGCAGGATTAATAGAAGGGGATGGAACTATAATAGTTCCTTTATCTGAAAGAGATAAAAAAGGCAGATTAACTTATCCTAGTATTCAAATAGTATTTGGATTGATGGATTTACCTTTAGCTTTAATGATTCAAAAAGAATTAGGACATGGTTCTATTTCTAGAAAAAAAGGATTAGGAGCTTATATATTAACAATAAATAATAAAGAAGGTTTGTTAAAAATAATATCTTTAGTAAATGGTAAATTTAAAACTGATAAAATTTATGCTTTAGATAAATTAATTGAATGATTTAAAAATAAAGGTATAAATAATCTTTTTTTATCTCCTAGAAATATTACACCTTTAGATAATTCAAGTTGATTAGCAGGATTTATAGAAGCAGATGGTCATTTTTCTCTTAGAACTACAGATGGAGTTAATTTAACTAAAGTAGAATGTAAATTTGAATTATGTCAATCTCAAAAAAGTCTATATGGAACATCTTATAATATTATGAATGAAATAGCAGAATTTTTAAATTGTTCCTTAAAAGAAATCCGAAGTAATACTAAAAATCCTCAATATAGAATAAGAACTTTAAATAGTAATAGTAATCTTATACTTATTAATTATTTATCAAGTTATCCTTTAAAAGGGAAAAAACATTTAGACTATATTTCTTGATTAGAAATAGCTAATTATTTTATAAATAGTAAAGTATCTCATAAAAATTTATTACCTCGAGCTAAAGAGATTAAAAAACAAATGAATGAGAAACGAGAAATATTTACATGAGATCATTTATCCGATTTTTATAATATAGAAAAATAAGATATAGTCCCAACTTACGCTATATATAAAACGTAAGAGTATCTACCTTTCTTTATTAAAATAATAAATAATAAATAATAAATAATAAAGAATGAGAGTAAAATTTTATTACTCATGAGACTAGGTCTAGTAGATCAAGATAATGGCAATTACAATGCTTTTAACAGATAGAAACTTCAATACTAGTTTCTACGACCCAGCTGGTGGTGGTGACCCAATTTTATATCAGCATTTATTCTGATTCTTCGGTCATCCTGAGGTTAAATTTATAAGCCTCTTAATGTTGCTGTATGCTGGAAAAGCTTCGATATCTAGTTTTAAATACTCCCTCTTTATTGAAATAGTAAAAAAGTTAAAACAATGAAGCCAATCAGCAGGTAACGCTTTTATTTTAAAAAGTGAAAGTGAAACCTCAGAGACTATACGCGACAATACTGAAAATATTAAAAAAATCTCTATTCATGTCCCTACACATTTAAAACCGTTAAATGATGAACAATTCGGACATTATTTAGCTGGTTTAATAGATGGTGAAGGACATTTTAGTTCTAAACAAGAATTAATAATTGTATTTAGTTCTACTGATGTTCAATTAGCTTATTATATAAAAAAAATAATAGGTTTTGGTCATGTAAACAAAGTTAAAGATAAAAATTCTTATTTATATATTATATCAAATAAACAAGGTATAATTAAAACAATAAATCTAATTAATGGAAAATTAAGAACATTAAACAAATTTAATCAAGTAATTACTAACATATTGGCTGATCCTAAATATACAGAAGAAAACATAGAATTTAAAATTAATGATTCTAATGATTTTTATAATCACTGAATTGCAGGATTTTCTGATGCGGATGCTAGTTTTCAGATTAAAGTTATTAATATAAATAATAAACCTAAACCAGAAATTAGATTAAATTTTCAAATTGATCAAAAAGATAATAATGTTTTATTACTAATAAAAGAGCTATTTGGTGGTAATATAGAATATAGATCAAGTCAAAATACTTATTATTACGGATCAACTAGTTTTGGTTCAGCTAAAAAAGTAATAAATTATTTTGATAGATTTCATCTACAATCTAGTAAACATAATAATTATCTTAAATGAAGAAAAGCTTATATAATAATACAAGAAAAAAATCATTTAACGGAAACAGGATTAGATAAAATTTGTAAATTGAAAAAATCAATGAATAGATATTCAGTATAAGATAGAGTCCTAACAAAAACGGAAGTTTTTGAGTATTAATATTAATAGATCTTTATACTTAGTATATTACGGTATAAGGCAAGACTATTAAATTAATCAAAATTATTGTTATATTTTAATAATTCCTGCATTTGGAATTGTTAGTCATATTGTATCTACTTTCAGTGGTAAATCAATATTTGGATACATAGGTATGGTTTATGCTATGTTCTCAATTGGAATCTTAGGATTCTTAGTTTGATCACACCACATGTTTACAGTAGGTATGGACGTGGATAAATTTGTGTTCACGGAAAAAATCTTGCTATATGCTGGAAACTCTTGATTAAGTGGTCCACTCGTTTTTATAGCGCTCGGAAAAATCTACTTATATTTAACAAGACAATCAGCAGGAAACTTTTTTTGCTTTAGTACAATGGCTAAGGCTGCTACTAAAAATACTTATAATAAATTTTTTGAATTACCCAAAATATCTGAACATGTTCCTAATCATAATAATAATCTTAATGATCAAGACTTTGGTTATTTTTTAGCAGGCTTAATAGAAGGTGATGGTTGATTTGGTAAGAAAGAATTACATGTAATATTTTCTGAAAATGATGCATCATTGGCTTATCTAATTAAAAAACGTATAGGTTATGGTAATATTTACAATATAAAAAATAAAAAAACTATTAAATATATTTGTAAAAATAAACAAGGTCTAGCTATTATTTTATCTTTAATTAATGGTAAATTTGTAAGTAATTTTAAATATGAACAATTAATTAAACATAATTATAGTGAAGACTTTAATATTAATATTTTACCACCTTTAAATTATTTATCTTTAGATAATTATTGATTAGCAGGTTTTACTCAAGCTGATGGTTGTTTCCATATAAGTCTTGAAAAAAGTAAAACACATAAAACGGGGTATAGTGTAAGATTAGAATTTTCTTTAAAACAAAATGATGTATTACCTTTAAGATTATTATATAATCATTTAGAAATGGGTAATATTTATCAATATAACACAGGAATATGATGTTATAAAAGTAGTGGATATAAAACTGCATTTCACTTGATTAATTACTTCGATAAATATAATTTATTTGCTGGTAAGTATGTAGATTATATTAAATTTAGAAAAGTTTATATTATGATAACAGAAGCTAAACATTTAGAAGAAAAAGGAATTTTAAAAATTAAAAGTATTTCATTAAAAGGATCCTCAGAGACAAGCACGCAAGAAGTTTAACATTTTATGTTAAATTAAGATACTGTCCAAAATGCTCGACAAGAGCTTACTTTACAGCTGCCACAATGGTTATTGCTGTTCCTACTGGAATTAAAATATTCTCTTGATTAGCTACTTTATACGGTGGTAGTCTTAGATTTAATACACCATTAGTATTCGTGTTAGGATTCTTAGCACTATTTACTATGGGTGGTATAACAGGAGTTGTATTATCTAATGCCTCATTAGACGTAGCATTCCACGATACGGTTTTTAATTTTTTATTCGATTTAATTATATCGATTTTGTTAATTAGTAGTACTAAATTATTATATCTTTCTAATTTTAGCCTTAATATTAATAATGAGCACAATTCAAGTGATTTATTAGATAAAAATAATTACAATGAATATATAAAAATGTTTTGAGTAGGATTGATGGACGGAAATGGAAGTATTCAAGTAAATCATTGACGTGAACAATCTTTACAATACAGACTAATTATTAAATTATCTAATCTTAAATCTAATTATAATATGTTAATTGAAATTGCCAAGGTAATAGGAGGAACGGTTAGAATTACAAGTAAAGGCGCAGATGTGATTTGAGTAGTAAATAAAAAACAAGAAGTTGAAGAAATTATAAAAATTTATGATATTTATCCCCCTTTAACCTCAAAAAAAATCTGTCAACTTGCCTTTCTAAAAAGATGTTTAACTCAAACCTCGGTAAAAAGTTATTTATTAAATAGAAATCTTAAATATGATAAACAATTAACTATTATAGAAGCTAATATTAATTTTAAGATACCTACTTACTTTAAAGTATGATTATCTGGTTTTATAGAAGCTGAAGGTTGTTTTTCAATAAGAAAATCTAATACAAATTCTTTTTCAATAGGACAAAATGATGATCTTTATTTAATAGAGGCTATTAAACAGTATTTTCAAGTAAGTAATAAAATTAGAAATAATTATAGAAAATTTTATTCTATAGAGATATATAAGAAAGAAGTATTATTAAAAATAATCACTCATTGTACTAATTATCCTTTGTTAGGAGAAAAGTCAGAGTCATTAAAAAAATTTAGTCAAAAGCTTTTTTAGTAAGTGTCGTGTTGTCTTGTCACCATGAAAAAATTCATACATTTTTCGGTAAATTTTAATATATTAAATTTTGCTAACGGTGAAGTCTTATATGTTTTCTTAATGCGGAAAATTTTAATTAGTATAAGATAATACCGTGGAAACCAAAGCTAATATAAAATAATTTTACAATTTATTAGTAAGTAGGATCCGTAGAGACTAAACGTGACAATCGAAAGTTTATTAAGTTAAATAATTAGATAAGTTATAGTCCGATCCACTGCGTGAGCAGTGTTGTATGTCCAATTATATTTATATTGGAAAATATTGGAAGTAAGTAAATATTGACTTACTACGTAGTTGCTCACTTCCACTATGTATTATCAATGGGAGCAGTATTTGGTTTATTTGCTGGATTTTATTTCTGAACTCCAAAAATCATAGGAAAATTATATAATGAATTCTTAGGTAAAGTACACTTCTGAACATTGTTCGTAGGAGTTAATTTAACTTTCTTCCCTCAACACTTTTTAGGAATGGCCGGTATGTATGAAATTACATCAAATTTAATTCTTAATAATTTAGAAAATAATTTTAATATTGCTTTCAATTTATCTTCTATTATATATTATGGACCTTATTTAAAACCTAAATTTTTGAAAAATCCAATTAGATTATATCAACCTAATCTAAATAGAAATTTGATTGGAGTAGAAAATAGGAAAAGAACAATCATTTATCAATGATTTAATTTAATAAATAATAATATATATGTAGGAAGTGCTTGAAATGGTTCATTTAGATTATTATCATATTGAACAGAAAGCGTATTAAAAAAAAATTTACCTATTTATAATAGTATAGTTAAATATGGATATAATAATTTTTGTTTAGGTATTTTAGAAGATTTAGGTTCAACTGGATCTGTTTCTAAATCATATATGTTACAGCGAGAACAATATTATCTTAATATTATTTTTAATAATGATTTTTATTTAAAATTAAATTTATCACCAAGTGCAGAAACCACTTTAGGAATTAAACATAAATTAAATCCAATGTATGGTCTAGATTACTCTTCTGAATTTTTAAAATATCAAATTAAAGATAAAAGTGGAATAAATAATCCAATGTACGATATAAAAAAATCATCTGAAACTATTACTAAGTTACAAAAATTAGTTTACGTATATGAATATGAAACTAAAAAATTTATAGGTATTTACCCCACAGTTCTTTGTTCAAAAGAATTTAAAATAGGTAAAGACACTTTAACTAAATATTTAAACAATGGTTTACCATTTAAGAATAAATTATTTTCTCGAATTAAATTACATTAATTTCTTTTGCCTCTATAGAATCCTTTAAAGATTCTATTAGTAAATTGGGTGAATTGCAAGGAAGTCCTATATTAACATTTTTATATAAAAATAAAATAATTTTTTTAATAATATAAATTAAGATAATATAGGAAAATTTGCAGCGAAGTTTATTTCAATACAGCTAATATTTATTAGTTTCGGAATAAAAACGTTCAACGACTAACAGGTGAGTAGTATTAACAATAATCCTGTACTGTTTATCTTTTATAAACAGAAGCGCCCAATCAGTATTTTGTAATAACTTTGTTTATTTTAATACTGAAAGACATAGTCTGAACTTTTGATTATATATCTAAAAAATAAATAATCTATTTTATTATTATTATAAAATACCGTAAGGAAAAGAGTCTAGGATAACCTAGGATTAACACAATTGATGCCTAGAAGAATACCTGATTATCCTGATGCTTATACTGGATGAAATGCCGTATCAAGTTTTGGGTCATTAATCTCAGTAGTTGCTACTGTATTATTTATCTATATAATTTATAATATGTTTGTTAATAAAAACTTTAGTCCTAAAAATCCTTGAGCATTAGCATCATATTTCTTTGGAGTAAGAGTTGGAGCTGATAATGAAATTAATAATATTGATATCCCTTCATCTAATAGTATTGAATGGGCTCTATCTACTCCTGTACCTTTACATGCATTTAATTCACTTCCTGTGCAATCTTAATTGTACAAATTAAAAAGTACACAATTAATAAAAGCTATTCTCCGGGTATAATTAAGGTAACGGAGATTAATTTAACCCTCATAATTTTCTTTTCCTAAAGAATGCACGGCCACAAATTATATAAAAATTTAAAAATTTAAAAATTTAAAATAAGAATAATAATGGTTGTAGTTAAATATGAATAACAAAGCTTTAATTTATTCTAGTAAAACTTTTAAGTACTAAGTATTAAGTACTAAGAAGTAAGTAGTAAGTAGTAGCACTTTTCTAATAAAAAGTATAGTACTATGCTCCGCAGCGCAAGCGCTCCTTGTGTCATGTAAGCGTAGGATTTCTTTAAAGGCAAGCATTGCAGCTACTATTAAATAGAAGAAGTATTCAAAGTATTATCAGTTTGAATCTGATCAATCATAAAATTCCTATTTTTATTTTAACATAATTAAGAATAGAAATCTTTTTTAAGCAGTTAATCAGTACATATTTATGTACTAAGGTTTAATTAAATTATTTATTATTTTTTTCTTTTATTAATCTTAATAACGGCTAAGTTAATAAATAACTATATTTAATTAAATTAGAAATTAATATTTAAATTCTTACGCAAGGTAAAATTTATTTAATGACAACAAATTTACAAATAATAAACAATAAAAATAAATTTCAATCTCACTCATATCATTTAGTTGATCAATCTCCTTGGCCTTTCTTAATAAGTTGATCATTATTTTTTATGGCTATTGGTGCTGTGTTATCAATACACGGTTTTAATAATGGAGTATTATTATTAAACTTAGGATTTATGTTATCATTATCTATAATGTATTTTTGATTAGGTGATGTAAATACTGAAGGAAGTTTCTTAGGTCACCATACAAAAGAAGTTAAAAATGGATTAATGATAGGATTCATACTTTTTATTGTTAGTGAAGTATTTGCTTTTATTTCAGTATTTTGAGCTTACTTTCATTCTAGTATTGCACCTACTGTGGAAATAGGTGGAGTATGACCTCCATTAGGTATCACACCTTTAGATCCTTTCGCTATACCTTTACTTAATACTTTCTTATTATTATCTAGTGGAGCATTTATTACTTATGCTCACCATGCTTTTATAGCTGGAAAGAGAAAACACACAATAAATAGTTTATTTATGACTATTGTATTAGCTGTTGTATTCACAATATTCCAATATATTGAATATTCAGATTCACAATTTTCAATAGCCGATAGTGTATTTGGAACTACATTCTATGCTTCAACAGGTTTACACGGATTCCATGTAATTGTTGGAACAATATTTATCATTATCGGATTTATTAGAATTATAAACTACAATGTTAATAAACAAGGTCACGTAGGATTTGAAACAGGAATTCTTTACTGGCATTTTGTTGACGTTGTATGATTATTTTTATTTATTGCAGTATATTTCTGAGGAAGTAACTAATTTAAATATTAGTATTATTTTACGATTAACTAGTAATTAAAACAAAACGTAAATATTAAAAAAAAAATTATACCCTAATTAAAAGATACAGTTAAATTGTATTATTAATATTTATAATTATTACAGTATTTAATTTTTATGTTTGCTTATCGTAGCAAAGCAAGAATGATAAGTATGATTGTGATATTCCTGTAATAGGAATTTGGATACTTCATCAAGCAATAAAAAAATAATTACGCTCATTTCTATTGCTGCGTACATAGTGCTAGCTAGGCTAGTCGAAGAAGTATATTATTATTTACTTTTTTTTTTTTTATAGTTTATTTGTTTTTTTTAAATAAAACAAAAAAATTCATTTTTCAAATAACTAAAAAGTTTTTAAACAAAAATATTTAAACTAATGAATTTATCAATATTATTATTTTTAATAGGTATTTTAGGATTTATATTAAATAGAAAAAATATTATACTTATGATAATTGCTATCGAAATAATGCTTTTGGCTGTTACTTTATTAGTATTAATTAGTGCATTCGGATTTGATGATAATGCTGGACAGACCTTTAGTTTATATATTATTTCTATTGCAGGTGCTGAATCTGTAATTGGTTTAAGTATTCTTGTTGCATATTATCGATTAAGAGGTACAATCTCAATAAGAAACTAAAAAATTAATGTATTTATCAATTTTATTATTACCTTTATTAGGTTCAATTGGATCTGGTTTTCTTGGTAGAAAATTAGGAGTAACTGGTTCACAATTTATTTCATGTTTATGTTTAGGATTATCTTCTTTATTAATTACTATTGCTTTTTATCAAGTATGTTTATGCGGTTCACCCGTTGAAATTAATTTAGGAAGTTGAATAGATTCTGAATTTATGACTATCTCTTGATTATTTTATTTTGATCAATTAACAGTTATGTTAGCTATGGCTGTTTTATATTGTTCAACTGCAATTCACATTTATAGTATTTATTATTTAGCAGAAGACCCTCATATTCAAAGATTTTTTTCTTATCTTTCAGCCTTTACATTTGGAATGTTAGTATTAATTACTGGTGCTAACTTTTTAGTAATGTTTGTAGGTTGGGAAGCTATAGGAGTAGTCTCATATCTTCTTATTAATTTTTACTTTACAAGAATTCAAGCTAACAAAGCTGCTATTTTAGCTTTTACAATGAATAGACAAGGTGATATGTTAATGAGTATAGGATTCTTTGCTATTTTTTCTTTATTTGGAACTTTAAATTATTCTTCTGTATTCTCATTAACACCTTATATGAATGAAACAGCAATAACTATAATAGCCTTACTATTGTTTGGAGGAGCTTGTGCTAAATCAGCTCAAATTCCATTACATAGTTGGTTGCCTGGAAGTATGGAGGCCCCTACTCCAGTTTCTGCTTTATTGCATGCTGCTACGCTAGTTACTGCTGGAATCTATTTACTATTAAGATGTAGTCCTATATTAGAATATAGTCCAACAGCACTTATGGTAATTACTATAGTTGGAGCTTCAACAGCCTTTTTTGCAGCTACATCAGGATTGGTTCAAAATGATTTAAAAAGAATTATTGCTTTTTCAACAATTAGTCAATTAGGTTATATGGTGATGGCTATAGGACTTAGTCAATATAATGTGGCTTTATTCCATACTGTAAATCATGCTTTCTTTAAAGCCTTATTATTCTTAGCAGCAGGTGCTGTAATTCATTCATTTTCTGATCAACAAGATGTTAGAAAAATGGGTGGTTTAATTAAATTTTTACCATTTACTTATTCAGTTATGGTAGTTGGTACATTATCATTATTAGCTACTCCATTTTTATCTGGATTTTATAGTAAAGATTTAATTATAGAATTAGCTTACGGTAATTATAATTTTAGTCAAATGTATGCTTTCATTTTAGGTTCTATTACAGCAGGAATAACAGCTTTTTATAGTTTTAGATTAATTAGTTTAGTTTTCCTAACTTCACCTAATGGTAATAAACAATCTTACCTAGGGGCACATGAATCTGGGGCTGCTGTTATTATTCCATTAGTATTTTTATCATTGTTTAGTATATTCTTTGGATATTTATTCTCTGATATGTTTGTAGGTATTGGTTCTGATTTCTTCGGTAACTCTTTATTTATTCATCCTAATAATATTACATTAGTAGAAGCTGAATTTTCTCTAAGTGTATTTACTAAATTATTACCATCTTTATTAAGTTTATTAGGAGTAGTATCTGCTTTAGTTTTATATCTTAAAAAACCTGAGCTAATAAATAGTATAACTAAAACATTAATAGGAAGAAAATTATATAATATATTTAATAATAAATATTACTTTGATATAATTTATAATCACTTTATAATTAATAATGGATTTAAATTAGGATATGCTGTTTCTAAACAAATAGATAGAGGTGTAATTGAACTTGTAGGACCTTTTGGATTAAGTAATTCTATTCTAAATATAGCTAAAAATATAGCTAAATTAGATTCTGGTGTTATTACAACATATGCTCTTTATATTAGTATAGCATTTTTATTCTTACTTTCTATATTATTCAGTTCATTGATATTTAATGACAGTATTAATGAAGTAATTAAATTATCAAATCTTTTATGTTTAGCCGCATTTTTAAATTTAAAAAAATAGCTAAGCTGCTTCTTCCCGCTGCCAAACGTAGCAGGATTAACCTTTAATTAATAAAATTTTAATTTTACCCTTCTTTAATTAATAAAAATTACACTTATTACTGCTTCTACTTCTAATTATATCTCGCTATGTTTATATAACTAGAAATAATATAAGAATTTTTTGTAGTGTATATTATGAATTAAAAAAAAATATTATATCAAATACTTATTTAGAAAATACTTATTTAGAAAATACTTTGTTTTATTTATTAATTAATAATATGCTATTTATTATCCTAGCATTATACTAATTTTATATTAAAAAGATAATTTCATTTACTAAATTGCATACTTCTTGATTTAAAAAAAAAATTAAAATCTATTTCCTTCAATCAAAAGAGAGGATTTAATTCATGAAATAGAATTTTTTTTCTGCGAAGCCTCTTTCCTAGTTTATATTTAATAGAGGTGTGATAGCTTATTTAATTTAAAAGATTACCTCCGCGCAGCTCCGCACCAGGGGAAGTAGCCGCAGCAACTGGTTGTACTGGATTTGACTGAAATCTCTTTTTTAAAAGTATAATAAAATTTATTAAAAAAAAAAAATAAATTATTAAAAGAGATAATAAATATTGTATTAAACATATAAAATATAACAATTTTAATTTAAAAAATATGATTGTTTAATTATAAAGAAGAATTTAATTTTGGTTCTGATTGAACGTTTTTCAGTAGTTTTAAGACATGCAAATCATTGTTTATAATAAGTTATTTTTAACTTATAGAAAATAAGGTGTAAAGGTGAGTAATATAGATTAGATACCTTATAGTCTTCTTAGATAGGAGATAATTTATTTCTTGAAGTAAAAATATATTACTTATTTAATTTCAAGATACTTTAATTTTTATAATTATAATTAAGGTTTTATTAAGGCTTAACAAACTTTAGTAAAATTCAGCCTTTTTTAATAATATAATTATTATAGGAAAAGTAAAGATAAATAAGCTATTTATTAAATAAAGGAAATTTTCTGCTATAAGATTCGATCTATTCTGTTTAATAGGTAGTTGGTAGGGTAAAAGCCTACCAAGCCAACGATCAGAAGCCATGTTTGACGGATCAAATGGCCACATGGGGAATGAAATGTCCCTAGTAGTGTATACTACCAGCAGTCAAGAATATTAGTCAATGCTCGAAAGAGTGAACTAGCTAACTGAAATCACATTTTTTGTTACTGCAGTGAAATGTGAATATATAAGGGAAAAAATTGATGTTACCTTAATATTTAGTGTTGTCCAAAACTGGTGCCAGAAGACTCGGTAATGCCAGAGACGCGAACGTTAGTCACATTAACCAGGCGTAAAGGGTTTGTAGGCAGCTTAAAAATTTTATTTTTATAATAGCTATTTCAATTTAATTTGATTTTAAAAATAAAATGAATATAAGATAGAATCATATTGAGGATAAGCCGAATAATGCTTAGTGGAGGGATGAAATCCTTAGATACTAGGTGGAATACTAATGGTGAAAGCTTTTTATCTAATATTGATCGACGCTGAGAAACGAAGGTGAGAATAGGAAATAGGATTAGAGACCCAGATACCTCTCACTGTCAACGATGAATGGTGGATTGTTAGTTTTAATAACTAGTACCGATGTTAACGCGATAACCATTCCGCCTTGAGAGTACGGTTGCAAAACTGAAACCAAAAAAATTAGTCGGTCTCGAAGCAAACGAAGTGAAGCATGTTATTTAATACGAGAGTACGCGTAAAATCTTACCAGTTCTTGTATATCCATATTTTATTTAGTTAATAATTGATTTCAAATTTTTTTTTTAATAATTTTATTTGGATCAATCTATTCTATATATTAATATGTGTGGTTATTATTAATTTAATAACTCGTTTACAGGTGTTGCATGGCTGTCGTCAGTCCGTGTTTTGAGAAGTAAGGTTAACTCCACTAACGGACGAAATCCCTGTTGTAAATTTATACTTTACAATTAATGAATTTTAAATATTTTCATTTGGGGCTAAGACAAGTCGTTATGGCCCTCATGAACTGGGCTATAGACGTGCCACAATAACTTTTACAAAGTGACGCAAAAACCAGACCTTTTTTTATTTTTTTTTAAAATTTAGGGGTCTTAAGGAGTAGCTAATCATTAAAGAAAGTTAATATTATTAAAATTTTTAGACGAATTGTCGCCTGAAATTCGGCGACATGAAGAAGGAATTTCGAGTAATCGTTGATCACTAGCGCAACGGTGAAGATTGCATTCGTGATGAACTAACTGTCTGTCACTGGGAAGGAATTCGGGTAGGGGGAAAATGTCGCATAATTATAATTATTCAAAGATATCTTAGATAATTTTTATTATTTAAGGTCTCTTCTTTGCTATCAGCAGGAAGTGAAAATCCTTCAAAAAAATGGATGTATAACTTTCCTCCTCTTACGTTTCGTATTAGGAAAAGAAGAAGTAGTTTTAATATAAAATTTATAATTTTATTGATTTAAAAATCTTAAAAAAAACATCTTTGTTTAACTAATTAGTTACTTTTAACCCACTTGAGTAACATCTCAAAAGTCATAGCAAGGTAGCTGTACTGGAAGGTGCTGCTGGAAAATAAAATATATTTAAACCCCCCCCCTTTCCTTGCGAAGGCTATGCTGCGGAGCCTCCTTCTGCTATGTAAAGGATGCGGAGGTAAAGGATGCGCGCTGCGCGCTACGCGCTACGCGCTACGCGCTACGCGCTACGCGCTACGCAGGAAGCGGAAGAATAATTAGCATAAGCACTCTGCTACTTCTTCCTTTGGAAAATAAGCTAAGGCATTTTCATGCCTCTGGACTTAGTAAGCAGTGCTAAATATAAAAATGAGAGGGTTAGCTGAGTGGTTTTAGCGTCAAATTTACACTTTGAAGACAGAGTTTCGATTACTCTACCTTCTATAAATATATAAGTAATTTTAGCTTTTAGAAAGTTTAATTACAGTTAGTCTAATTATAGTTATGCGGAGCCTCCGCAGGGGCATTGCAGTGAATCTTTTAGGATCTGCGCTACGCAGCGCTAGCCCAGAGGAAGGAGCGGATGCTTCACCTCCGTACTTAGGAGGTAATTAAATAAGTATCGGTTCTTCTATAACTTTGTGTTGCTTGCGGAGCGGTATGATAGCCTGAGACAAAGCAGCAATATTTTTAAAGACGAATATGCCGAAATTGGTAGACGGGTGAGTTTTAGGAACTCATAATTACAAAGATTGTAAGGGTTCAAGTCTCTTTATTCGTATAAATAAAAATAACGCTCGCTGGTAAGCAGGCTCCGAGTGATAGCAAAGTGAGAAGCAAGTAATCCTTTTCTTCGCAAGCGCTCCGCAGAATATAATTATTTAAAGTTATTATATTTACTTTAAAAACAGGGTTAAGATATCTAAAACTGAAATTAATCAAATATATTTATAATAAATAATAATTTTTTTAATTAAGGCAAGGTTCAAGGTTAATTATTGGATATATTTTTTAAAATTAAATTGATTTTATGGAAATTTTAATAAGAAAATTTTAACTTTTTTTCTATTATTTCTCAAGTAGAATTTATATATCTAACACTTTAGTTTGTTTAAAAATATAAAAAGTTATTAAAATTAGAATCCTATATCCTAACTTATGAATAATTTAGAAAATTCAGTTAATAAGCATCTGTTATAATGATTATATTATTAATAGTTGTCTATTTTTACAGAACTCGTCCTATAGATAAATAAAAGTCTAACTCTTAAAAAAAAATCTTTACCCATTCTAATAATAAAGGTAGGGGACTGTAGCGTTTGCTTTCTTCGCTTAATTCTTGCTGACGTTAACTACGCTAAAAGCAAGTGATTATTAAAAAAAAATAGTTTGCTGAAATAGTTTAAACGGTTAAAACATACCATTCATGACGGTAAAAAGAAGGTTCAAATCCTTTTTTCGGCTATATGAAGTGTTGCTCCTTAATTAAGAGTGCTGCGCAAGCGCTACTTCTCCGATTTAAAGGAGGCTCCGCGTTACGTAATAATAAAATAAAAGATAATAAAAGAGGCATATATACTTAAAAAATATAAAGTTTATGCTGCGTACGGATCTTCCACAACAATTTTTCCAAATATAGTGTAATTCTATAATTTAATTTTATAGAGATTTTACTCCTTAAAAAATTATAGATTTAATAAAAATTTAAAATGAATGCAATACCTTGCTTATCATAGACACTGACTTAATTAGTATTGCCCGCATTTTTTTTTAATGTTAGCCGCAGCAAAATACATCGGAGCAGGTTTAGCTTGTTCAGGATTAATTGGAGCTGGAGTAGGAATTGGAGTAATCTTTTCTTCTTTAATCTCTTCTACAGCAAGAAACCCTCAAATTAGAGGACAATTATTCACTTATGCAATCTTAGGATTTGCTTTAGCAGAAGCTACAGGTTTATTCGCCTTAATGGTTGCTTTCTTATTATTATACTCATAATTATATTATAATATAATAATTTAGTAAAAAGCTATTTACTATTTATTACACTCGTATTTCTATACTAGCTGTAATTATTAGAATAAATCTTTTTACCCAAACCTTTTACCTTTTACCATTTATCTATAGTTAAATTATTACATTCGCTATTGAAGTAATATTTATTCTTTCTATTTATATTATATTTATTAAGAATATTTATTCTTATTTATTTATTTACTTTGATTTAGAGATAATAAGTAAATAATATTTTTAAATAATTCTTAGATTTTTTTAATTTCTTCTTATTTTTTTAAACAAATATTATCTTGTTAATTTTATTTGTTTTTAATTTTAATAAATTTTATTAATTCTATATTCCATTTAATTGATATTATATTTTTAATTATTTATTATTAATTATTATTAATTATGGAAGATTATTTATGTCTCTTTTTATAAAAATTAATTTAAAAACCTAATGACAAGTAACACAAAATCAAGAACACAACTTAAAAAAGTTAAAAAATTTTTATTTTTTCCCATATCACTATTACTTCCAAAACAAAAAAATTTATGAAATATGTTTGTTTTATGTTTTGACTTAATGCTTTTTCTTTTATTATTTTATGTTATTCTTAATAATTTATTAGTAATTGTTTCATATATCATAGATTTTATTAATAACTTTTATAGCCTTGATATTATTACTAGTCATATGAATCCTGCTGCGAATGTGCCAGGTTCTACTAATACTCAAATTGTACAAAGTAATGATGGATGGACTCAAGGTATAAAAAGTCTTTTTATATATGGTACTGGTGCTATACGATTTAATTTATTAAGAGCAGGAGGTACTCCTTTTCAAAAAGCTTTTGTTATAAGTAGTACAATAGTTGCAGATTTTGCTAGTACTGCACTTAATAATGCTATAAACTATCCCGATTATGTTGAGAAACATATAAATATTTGGAATAGAATTCTTAATGGTAATAATAATAGTACTTTAGAATTAAATGTAGAAAATGATAATGATACTTTATCTAAATTAAAAGATGTAAAAAGTAATTTATTACCTGATAATTTAGATGCAGATTATATTTTAGATTCTGTTATAAAGTATTTAAAACCAATAATAGAGCCTGTCTCTGTTAATTATTCAAATGAATTGTTAGCTAATCAAATTTATTGTATTAGTATAATATTATTTATTCTATCTATAATGATATTAATATTATTATTAGCATTTATTGTTAATATAACTATATTAGTATATAGCGATAAATTAATGAATTATTTTAGTAACAAATATATTAGATGATATATTTCCTTAAATAAAAAATTGATAGGAATAGAGATTTGTTTTTTAGGAGGTAGTTTATTATATTTTATGTATATATTATCTTACGGAATACATTTTATTGCAACGCATCCTATTGTATTTAATTAAAAATAGATTTATTTTTATTATGGATTTAAGAACTATTATTCTAATTATAAAAAAAAATATTACTATTTTTCTAACAAATATACGTAAATATAATTAATATGTTTATATCATAATTCTATAAAATGGTATTAATAAAATGGGGAGAAGAATTAATTCATAAACGAATAAGTTAAAGCCCCATCTGTTAGTTTTTATGTGGATTATATAAAATAAGATGAATATAAATTTTTAAAGTTTGATAAAGATTTTAATAATATATTTTATTTGCGGATGGCTCCTGTTACGGTGCGCCACCAGTAAGGGGTAGAGCTGATCCAGTAATTAAATTTTATAAATAAAGTAGGATTATATGATTTAGACCTAATTATAATTCTAAATTTAAATAATAAAAAAAATAATGAAAAGTAATTACAATTTTTAAGAAATGGGAAGATTTCTCATACAAATTTAATTGTGAATTAATTATTGATATTACTATTAAAGATATTTTATTACAATTTTATAAAATAATTTCTTCTTTAAATGAGGATTTATTGAATAATTCAAATAATTCATTTAAATTGTCGATAATTTTTAAAATTAAAACGATTAATAATCAATATAGATCAATTTCACATCTTCAAATCATAAATATTGAAGATTTCGATAAGTTAATTCAGTTATTTATAGAATGTTGAAATATTAAAGCTGAAGAATATTACTTAGCCTCTCATTCTCATATAATATTCACTTATAACTTATTAACAGATATAAATATTACAACAAAAATAGATGATAGTAATATCTTAAAAAATAAAGATAAAACAAATAAAATAGAAACATTCAGATTCGCTGGATATAATCTACCTAATACAATGGATTTTTCTAGTTGAGGAGATTACCATTTATCTATATACAAATTACAAAATATTTCTAAAAGTATAAATAATAATGATTCTCTTTAATGCTTTTTTTTTCCCTAATCAGTTTAATAATGTGTAAAGCTTTAATCAATGATAAATTATCAGAAGATTTTTATCATAGAATATCAGCTATAATATTACTATTTTCTGGAATATTGACTTTTAATACTATATTTAATATAGGGTCTTTATCAGGCATAGGTCTATATGGAGGATTGTTTAATATAACAACAATTTCTCAAGTTCTAGAGAGTTTTTTATTAATAATAGGTTCAATAATATTAATTTCTTGACCTAAACAAGAAGAGTTAATTAAAGAAATAGTTAATCCTATAACTTTAAGTAATCAAAGCTATGCTTCAAAAGAGAAAGATAAATCTTATTTATATTCTTTAGTAAATAGTATTTTATTAGAAAATTATAATAAAATTTCTTCAGAAGGCTTACTTAGTTCTAATATTAAGAATAAAGATAATTGTTATTCTATTCTTAATAATAATAAATTTTTAAGCTATTCTATAAATTATTCAATAATAGTTTTATTCAGTTCATTAGGAGCATCCTTATTAATATCTTGTTCAGATTTAATATCAATGTATTTAAGTATTGAATTACAATCATTTTCTTTATATGTTTTATCAACCTTATATAGAAATTCAGAATCATCTACATCTGCAGGATTAAAATATTTCTTATTAGGTGGTTTAGCATCTTGTTTAATTTTATTTGGTGCTGGTTTACTTTATGCTTATACTGGATTAACAAATTTTGAATCAATTTATAGTTTATTATCTATATATTATATAGAAATTAATAATAATGTTATAGATATGATTTATCCATTCTCTTCTAAAGAATTAAGCGTGTCTATATTTTTAGGTTTAATCTTTATTTTTATTGGATTTTTAATAAAAATATCTGCCGCTCCATTTCATAATTGATCTCCTGATGTTTATGATGAAACACCAACAATAGTAACTATTTGATTAACTATAATACCCAAAATCTCTATTTTAATCTTATTATTAGATTTATATGTACATATTGATATAATAGATCAATTAACTTTATTTTCTAAATTAAATACATTCAAATTAAATATTGATGAGGTAATTAAATATTTATTACTTATTACTTCATTATTTTCATTAATTATTGGTAGTGTTGTAGGATTAGCACAAAATAGAATAAAAAGACTATTAGCTTATAGTACTATTAGTCATATTGGATTTATTTTATTAGCATTAGCAATTCATACAAAACAATCTATAGATTCATTTATATTTTATATTATACAATACATAATAACTAATTTAAATATTTTTTTAATTATCATTGCATTTAGCTATCTAATTAATAAATCTATTAATAATAAAGATATAAGATATATTTCTGAATTTAAAGGTCAATTTTACTCAAATCCTTTAATTAGTTTAAGTTTCAGTATTTGTTTATTTTCTATGGCTGGTATACCACCATTAATAGGATTTTTTTCAAAACAATATGTATTATATTCAGCAATAAAAGGTGGATATTATTTTATAGCATTCATAGCTATATTTGTCAGTGTTATAAGTGCTTCATATTATTTAAAAATAATAAAAACATTTTTTATAAATGTTCTATCTAATACTAATAAAGAAGTAATTAATACTAATACTAATAATAATAGTAATAATGATGAAATATTAAGTAATTTCCATAGTTTTTTAATTTCTACTTTAACATTATCAATATTATTTTTTATTTTTAAACCTACTTTAATTTTAAATACAACACAATTACTATCTATATCTTTATTTAATCATTAATGAATAATTTACTTTTCTTATTTATTTTTGTTCCTATATTAGCTATTGCTTTATTAGCTTTAAACTTTTTTTTAGCTTCACATAAACCTGATGAAGCAAAAGTTTCTCAATATGAGTGTGGATTTAATGCAATAGAAGGACAAACTAGATCTACATTTCAAATTCATTTTTACATAGTAGGATTATTATTCCTAGTATTTGATCTTGAAATTTTATTATTAATGCCTATAGGTGTTACTTTATATCAAGTAAGTACTTTTGGTTTTTCTGTAGCTATAATTTTTTTTATTGTTTTAACAATAGGATTTGTTTTAGAAATAGGATCAGGGGCTATCTCATTATCTAATACTGATAATATAAAATCATAGCAAAATTTTAGTTTTACCCAATAATAATGATAATAAAAGTAGTAATAGTAATTCAAAGCCTTGTAAATAAGTTAAATATCTATTTACTGATTAAAAATTATAATTTATCGTTTTTATTTCCATTTATTTTAGCATCTTAAAGTATTAATATAGAAGATAATGCTTCTAATGAATTAAATATATTTTATAGTATTCTTTTTTTTTATTAAGTTTAATAGCTTTAATATGTTTTATCAATTTTTTAGGTTTTATGGTAGTATATTTTTTAATTTTTACTTCATTTAGGCTACAATTCCACCTCTCCATTAGAACAGCCTAAGTTCCAATTGAATAAAAATACTTTTATTTTTTAAGCTATAAATTAATTAAAAGAATATTAAACTAAATTAAAATTGCTAGCTCCGCATCCTTTAGGAAGGAGCGCAGGCTTTTTTTTTGATTAGCAAGTTTTTAATGCTAGAAATTGTATCATGCAATCTAAATAAAGTTTTAGGGTTTTATATAACTCATTCTTATGTGTTTAAAGTATCTTAAAATAGATGCTGTCCTACGGTTTTTAAAAAAAAGGCTATGCTTTCTACGGTCTTTTAAGGAAAAGAAACAGAACGCTGCGGAGCAGGGTGTCTCCGGTTGCATAGCAGAAAAAACAATTATTAATATAATAATTTTACTTAATTATTAGTGGTAGAATACCAACTGGATGGTTACTCCTTTTGGGTGGGAGAGTTAGCGTGTTCGAGTCGCGCCTACCACGATACAAGTTAATTTATTACATAAGGATGCAGTGTAAGGCTCCGGACTCTACATCAGAGTTATTGTTTCTTCTAGGTAAGAATAAATTATAAAAATGAGTGCTTGCTATATAATTACAGTATTGCTATTCTCTATTATTGCATACCCAGATCTACTTCACTTTGCAATTCTTAGCTATTCTTTTCTATATAATTATAAGCGAATGTCGTATGGTAAGCTTAACTTTTGCTATGTTTTTTAATTTATTAATTTAGGGTAGGTGATCCGATTGGTAATGGTGGTTCTCTGTAAAAGAATTGGTTAATAACCGTACTAGGTTCGATTCCTAGACTACTCAAATTATTATAATATAGTATTAATTTACTTTTTATAATACAAATTTAAAATCTTGTTGCTGTCCAACGGAAGGCTACGCAACGGAACCTTCGCTACGTAGGCTAGGCTCAGCGCTGCTGCGCAAGGAATTGTAATCTGTTAAAAAAATTTAATCAACACTTACTATTATGAACCTTATAACTATTATATTTAGTTGGCGGTTTTAAAATTTTACAAAAATAATACTATGGCTTTAAAAAGTAAGGAGGCTAAACTTTTGTTTTATTACCTACAGCTTCGCTTCCTTTAAAAAAAAAAGGCTCCGCAGCTCCGCAGGGCTGTTAACACCTTTCCTATTCAAAACAGTTTACTTATCTTTTTAAGTAGCGTTTTATTTTTTGCATTCTTTTTGTAAAATATAATGCTTAATAATTGTGCCTTTTATAAATAAAATAATTTTAATTTATTTAAAAGATACTCTTTTTTTTTTTGGTTAAACCTGCTATTTTATTATTTTCAGTTTATGTATAATATAAATAAAATATTTAAAGTAGTCTATTAGCTTAAATTGTTATTTTTTTAACTTTTTTATCTTTTAATTTAATATTATGTTTATGAGTCCTGTACAAACGTTATTACTGATTACTCTGCTGCGGAAGCGAGCGCTTTATCTATTGTCCTGTCTTATCACTAACTTCCTTGCTAACCTAGCGTTAATAATTTCTAGTATTTGTAGGGAAGCATTAAAGCAATAGTAAAAAGTATCCAGCATCCTCCAGCTCCTTTCTTTGCTAGCTTAGGAAGCAATAACAATATAAAAATTGCTTATTTTTTAGCAATAAGTGACAAGTTGAGTTTAATAAAAAATTAAAATTTTAAAAATAAAAAAATAAAAAATTACTAATTTCTATCATTTTGCTAGATTATAAACAGAAGGAAGCGTTAACATTCTATTTCTTTCTTTAGTAATGCTCTCGCCTCCGGGCGCTACTTCCCCTGGTGTGCAGGGTCCTTCCTAAAGGATGCGTAGCTGCAGCATTTTCTTATAAGTAGAAGGAGCAGGCCAAAGATCCTTACTTTTTATTTACTAGTATTAGAAATTAGTTTTTTTAAACTATTGTTTCTGTTGTTAGCAAGCCTTTGAAATATTCGTCTAGTCTGCAAGATGCAGCGGACTTAGGATGCAGGAGCTAAAGAGACATTGTTTTACTAAGAGCAAGTGCTTTCTTTCTATTGCTTTTAACTTTTTTTTTTAACATATTTTTGTTAAAAGGGGGTAAAAGATGTTAGAATAAGTTAGCTTAAAAAATTCATTTCATTACATACAATGACAACTTTATTAATAAATATATTAGCTTTTGCTACATTACTATCAAGTATTTTTTCAATCACATCTAAAAATCCAGTTATATCAGTACTTTTTTTAATTGGTACTTTTGTATTATCTGCAGGTTATCTAATTTTAATCGGAATAAATTTTATAGGTATTTCATATATAATTGTTTATGTGGGTGCTATTGCTGTTTTATTTTTATTTGTAATTATGATGATAAATATAAAACTAACTGATATTTTAGAAACAGGTAGCCAATATACTAAAACTTTACCTTTAGCTTTAGCTGTAGGTTTTTTATTTATATTTATAATTTTTTCAATAATCAAATTTAATTATAATAATGTACCTGTTTTATCTATTTTTTTAGATAAAATAACTTATTTAAATGGATTGTTCTCAAATTATTCTATAATTAAAATTAATTTAATTAATTCTATAGTTGATAATGTTTATTATTCTTCATCTTCAGATTTATTAATTACAATATTTCAACAAATAGAAGTTTTAGGTCATAATTTATATACTTATGGAGCTGTATTATTAATTACTTTAAGTGTAATTTTATTATTAGCAATGTTTGCTGCTATTATAATTTCTAAGTCTAATAAAGATTTATAATTATAAGAATACTTATCTCACTACTCCTTGTATCAGCCTGCTTTTTAATAAAAGCGCTAGTACTATCCTTATCCTTACCTTGTAGCAGGCCGTCTCGCCTGCTCCTCTTCGGCAAGGCTCCGTGCTCCTTCTGCTATTTAAAGGAGGGTTTGCAGCGGATGCTCCAGTTATTCTTTAGAAGGTGAATATATTGATTATCTCAATAGTGTCTTCTTTATTTATTTTATCTCCCTTAAGTCAATTTGAGGTTAATAGTTTAATAGGTTTTAACGCTCCCATTTTAGGTTATTTAAACTTAAGTTTAAGTAATTTAGGTTTATATACTATATTTGCATTAATTATTATTTTAGGATTACATATTTATGGTAATAATGATTCTAAGTTAATACCTTCTAAATGATCTATAGCTTTTGAATCTTCTTTCCAAAGTTTAGGTACTATGGTAAGAGATCAAATAGGTTCATTAAATGAAATATATTTACCTTTTGTTTATAGTATATTTTTTTATGTTTTAATAGGAAATCTTATTTCTAATGTTCCATATTCTTTTGCTATTAATGCTAGTGCTATAGTAACTTTAGGATTTTCTGTAACTATATTTATGGGAGTTACTATATTATCTTTATATATACATAAATTAAAATTTTTCTCTTATTTCATACCTTCAGGTACACCTTTAGCTTTAGTACCTTTAATAGTTTTAATTGAATTAGTAAGTTATTTTGCTAGAGCAGTGTCTTTAGGAGTTCGATTATTCGCTAATTTAACAGCCGGACACACTTTATTAAAAATCTTATCAACATTTTTATATAAATTATTTTCAAGTAGTATAATAATTGCTATCCTAACTATTATACCATTTACTATATTCTTAGGATTAATAGGATTAGAAATAGCAGTTTCTTTCATCCAAAGTTTTGTACTTACATTATTAGTATGTTCATACTTAAAAGACGCTATAGATTTACACTAATTTAAAGAAAATAAGAAACAAAAATTAATTTTACCCTAATTGCAAATAATTTAAAAAAAGAATAATTTCTAAAGAGTGAAGTTACTTCATTAAATTCTGCATTCACTCAATAATTACTACTTTATAGTTACTAGAACTTAGTAATAAAAAAAAACAACAAAACCTAGCCTCCCATGACAAAACCCAGCAATGCTAGCGCACAAACAAATTTTTATTTTTATTCATTCTAATAACATATATTTCATTAAAAGAATATAATTTTTAAAATAAAAAAGACTTTAGCATAACGGTTAATGCAGTTCGCTCATAATGGATATTATATGGGTTCAATTCCCTTAGGTCTTATTTATAATTTAATGAGCAAAAAAAATTATATATTATATATTTTATTAATTAAATAATATTAAACTATTGGAAAATATTTTTACAGCATAGAACTCATTGCTTAAGCTTAAAGCATAGCATTCTGCTAAATCTAAACTAAAAGGAACTCTTCGTAGGCCGTAAGATTTGCATTAGAAAGAGTATCCTTCTTTTGCTGAGGAGCGCTTGCGCAGCAGTGCGCAGAGTACGTAGCATCCAGCGCTTGCTTCTAGGTTAAGATCAAGGCCTTCCTAGCTAAGTGAAAGCATCTGCTCAGCAGTGATGGTAAATAATAAGTATTAAAATATTAAGGGCATTTGGTCGAGTCTGGTTTATGGCGCTCGTCTTGAAAACGAGTACTTCTAAAAAAAGTCGTCGGTTCAAATCCGACAGTGCCCGAGGCTATAAATACAATTATAATCTATTTAAATTTTAAAATAAAAAAATTAAGAACCGCTTCTTGTTATAGTTTGCTAGTACTGGCCTAGAAGAGGAGTAGTAATGCGTATGATTCCTTGCTTACACTTATTAGAAGCTGCATAGCAGTATTAATTTATATTAAATAATTTTTTTAAGAGGTAGAATTAGTTTAATGGTAAAATAACGTCTTGTGGCGACGATGTTCAGAGTTCAAGTCTCCGATTTTACCCTCTGTATTATTTAATTAACTTTATTAAGATTAAAAACTTTAGGATATAGAAAGAATAAATAATCTTTTAAATCAGCAGGCTATGTATTACCTTCGAACTATATATTTATTAATTACTTAGGATTAAGTTAAATTTAATAGTATAGAAATAAAATAGGGAATATGCTGCGTATGTTTAATACCAGGTATAGTTATTAACATAAATATTTAAACCATTATTAAAAGATTAATTAAATCTACTATGCGTAGCCTTTTTAAAAGATAATAAAGATAATAAAAAAAAAATAATAAATCCTTAAAAGAATCGATGACAATATTGTATTAACATCAAAGTATTTTAAAGGGGTTATTAAGGATAACTATCAAATTTATATAAAAGGAGGGTAAAAAACCAAAAGCTTTCTAAAATATTAATTTATTTTAAAAATGGGAAAGCGATCCTAAGGTAAACCTTAATTATTAAATACTTCCTGAAGTAAAACATTTTATTAAGGAAAGGAAAGGAAATCAACCGAGACTCCGAAAGTAATGGTGAGTGAAATCGGATTAGCCTAATTTATTTTATAAATTGAATTAATAAAAATCTTTATTTTATCAGAGTAGAATGATTCCTACTTTATTAAAATTTAATTTTTTATTAGCATATTAGTCTTTTATTAATATTGCTTCTAGAATAGGTGAAAATCTAAGTCCTGTAAATTTATAAAATATAATAATAAATATAAAAGTACGACGAGAGATAACTTGTTGGAATATAGGGGAACCATCCTCTAAGGCTAAGTATTATAAATTTAGTGATAGTGAACAAGTACTGTGAAGGAAAGTAATTGAAAAAAAATGTTGTAAACAAGAAAATTTAAAATTTTTAATTAAGTTTTAATATGAAATAATTTGAATTAGTAACTCTATAAGCAGTCGAAATTCTACTTTATAAAGATTAATGAATGACGGCGTACCTTTTGCATAATGGGTCAGCAAGTTAATAAGAGTAGCAAGGTTAAAAGCCCTAGCGAAAGCGACTGGACTATATATTAATATAGTGATGGATAAGTTACTTTTATTAGACCCGAAGCCAGGTGATCTTACCAAGACCAGATTATAATGGATCGAACGGGTGAATGTTGCATAATTCTCCGATGAGTTTTGGTAAGCGGTGAAATGCCAATCTGACCTGGTGCTATCTGGTTTTCTACCGAAACATATTTAAGTATGACATCTACAATTAAAGATTTATGGAGGTACAGAAAGGCAGCTCCCAACAAGAATTAGATAAATGTGGAATAAATATTTTTGCTCCGCATAATTATCTTTTTGGCGTTTAGGTTGCGGGGACGTAGAAATCTTACCTTTGGAGGCGAATCTCGGAATTACATAAATTGATAGTAGATATTCAGACTATTCATGCTAAGTTGAATAGTCAAGACGGAAACAGCCGAGAACACAGATCAAGGTCCCAAATGATTGTTAAGTGAAATTAAGGACGTAGCAAAATCGTATACAGCTGTGAAGTGAGCCTGGTAGTCGCTACTTATAATGATCGTACGTAACAACGCATCAGCAGTTTAGATTGTAGCGCCGAAAATTTAACGGGTCTCAAACAATCAACCGATATCGTGTTGGTATAGAATTAAAAATTTAATTTAATTTAATTTAATTTAATTTAATTTAATTCTTTATCTAGGTAGTAGAACATTCAGTCAATCTATTGAAAAAATAGTGTTTCATTATTTATATAGGCAACTGAAGAGAGAATGCTGACATGAGTAACGTAAAAGAAGTTAATAATACTTCTCGCCGAAAACGAAAGGGTTACACTAATTAGATTAAATCGTTGTGTGTGAATGCGGCCTCTAAGGACCCTAACCAAAGTTATGGCTGATGAGTAAATAATAGAAAGTCCTTTTTTAAAGGACCAGGAAATTAATATTAATAATAATATTATCTTAATAAATAAAAAAGCAAAGAATATATTTATTTTATTTTATATAATTTACATATACTCTGATTATTATTATAATTTTATTTTACTACCGTACCCTAAACCGACACAGGTTCGTAGGTAGAGAATACTAAGGCGTAGAGCTAAAAGTTGTTAAGGAACTCGGCAAGATTACCTCATAAGTTTGACGACAAGAGGTACCACTTATATAATTAATTATATAGGGCGGTGGCACATAATCGGAGGCCCCGACTGTTTACTAAAAACACAATTCAGTGCAATGATGAATATCATAGTATACTGGATGAAATTTGCCCGATGCCATTAATATAAGAGAGGTCATAGTAAAATGTGACTAATTGAAAGTCTGGTTAATAGCGGTCTTAACCATGAGGATCCTAAGGTAGCAAAATCAGTTGGCCATTAAATGTGGTCCGGTATCAATAGTGTAACGATGGTCTCACTGTCTCTACAACTTGCTCAGTGAAATTGAATTACCCGTGAAGATGCGGGTTATCTTCAGAGGGACGGGAAGACCCTATGCAGCTTCTACTGTAGTTAGTTATCATGTAAATCTAGAACAGCCTTTTCCAATAGTAAATAGGGATGTCGATAGACTAATTTTGGAAACCTTATAGTTAAGGCTGGGTTTATGTTTACCTTATTTGTATTCTAACGAACAAAAAGGGAGAGTTGACTAATTGGCAGTTTGACTGGGGCGGTCGTCTTTAATATAGTAGCAAAGTACATCCAAATTTTTCCACAATAATTGGCTTGCTGCTCTGCACGTAGGCCATAAAAATAATCAAATCAAAGCCTTATTAGGCTTAAAAAAAAGTTTTTTAAATTTTTATATGTTTAATTTCACAAATAATTTCTTGTTATTGTAATAAATACTTAGTATTAGATAATAGCATGCTTTTTTTAAATTTAATAAATTTAATCGAAGAAAAGAAATAATTAATTAAAATTTTTAATTAAGAAAATAAAAAACCTAGTTGGCCCCTTTTTTTAAAGTAAGTAGGAAAATCATAAGATTTTATCTCCCATTTCTTCGATATTTTTATAATGTAGAAGTTTAATTATTTTTTTATAAAATAGGGGGGATGGAAAACTAGAATTAAAATTTTTCGTAGATACTTCTGCTTAAAGCTTCGTAGCTTAATAAGGAGTATAATTATAACACATTTATAATTAAACAAAAATTACACACAAATTAATAAGTGAAAAGATTAAATTTTTTATAATTTTAATTTTTTTCCAAAAAGTATTAAAGGTATAGCTAGGAATTGTATGGAGAACAATCAACCAGTGAAGGGTTGCGCAGAGTTCAATGGCGGAAAGCATGCTTAACTGAAAGACCTATAAGTCGCACAGATACGTAAGTAGGGCATAGTGACCCCTCGCTATAGTATGGAATAGACGGGGATCAATAGATAAAAGTTACGCTAGGGATAACAGGCTGATCACCGACGAGAGTACACATTGTCTCGGTGGTTTGGCACCTTGAATTTAATAATTTAATATATTTAAATTTACAAATTTTATTGATAAAAAGATAGATAAACATAAAAGTTTCAAACAAAAACACTAAAGATTTATTTGATACTAATGAAGATAATTTTTTAGGTAATTTCTTTGAAAACAATTAAATGAAATATATATATCGGGGAGTCTTTATAGTAATATTAAGATAGAAATTGGCTATATGCTGGAATCCCCTTAGAGTTTTTAATACTTTATTTTTTTTTAATTAAAGAAAAGAAGAAAAGTGACAATTTAAAAAATTGGGCAATCAGCAGGGAAGTTATAAATTTAGACAATAACTGTCAATAATAATTTATAACCCCTCAACGATCACACGCCAACATCCAGGGTTAGTTTTTAATGTGCTCTAAAAGCTGGATGAAGATATGATCTAATCCTATACTGAAAAGTTAGGTAAGAGTCATTGCGATGTCGACTCATCCTATCCTCCGGGGGAAGAAGCTTGGAAGGGTTCGGCTGTTCGCCGATTAAAAGGGTACGCGAGTTGGGTTTAATACGACGTGAGTCAGTATGGTCCCTATCTTCTGAAGAGATAATTAGTAAAAAGGGGCAGACCTTCTAGTACGAAAGGATCAATAGGCTGTGTTTCTCTAGTGTACCAATTGTTTTTACTTTATTATAAGGGACTCAATTTAATTGAGGAAAAACCTTTTTATTAGTTATTATTCATTTGTTTGCACCTAAGAAATTAGGTTAAAGAATTTTAATTATTTAAAGGTAATAATTTAGGAACGCATAGTTGGGTAGCCACAAACATAATAGATAAGTGCTGAATGTATATCAAGCAAGAATCTAACCTCTGGATACTAAAAAACGGATGTTAACTTTTTTATTATTAACTTTATTTTTAGTTGAATAAACTAAAGAATCAAATAAATGGTATAGTTATTAAGAGAGGGAAACTTTTCTTATAAAAAAAAAATGTTAAACCGTTAATTAAGAAATAGAACATTTCTAGTTAGGCTGCAAATGAACTTACTGTAAAGTATTAAGTTTAGCAGTACTAATTTATAAATAAACTTGATGTTAAAGGTTGTCTAAAATTAAAAAAAAGCGCTGCGGAGCTAAAGGATTCTGCGTCTGTAATGGATGCTGCGTACCTTGCCTACGCACTGCTACTGCTACTGCTACTGCTACTGCTGCGGAGCCTCCGCAGTGGAGCTAGCGCACTTTTAAATTATAAAATTTTAGCTACTAAAAACTGCTTCCAAAATTTGTACGTTTAGATAAGAATAATATTATCTAACAAAAATACTGTGATTTTTTTTATCACTTCTTTTAATTATTTAAATACTTAGGAATGTTATTTTTTTAAAAACTCAGCATTACGCTAAGGTAAAACCTAATTTAGTTTTCAGAAGTTATCAATAAATAATAAATATCAATAAATAATAAATATATGTTTGCTTATTTTTATAAGAAAGGGTTAATTTAACTTAATTAATAATTTTTTTATATTTTTTTATATTTTTTTTAAATATTAAATGAAAAATATTAAAGTTAAAAAAATAATATACAATAATTAGATTAGATTAGATTTATATACAAAGGATATAATTTTTTATTTATTATTTTCTTCATATACATCATCAGCTCAATCACTAATTCATTGTTTTTTACCATTCTTTTTCTTCTTCTTTTTCTTTTTATCTTTATCATCATCGGAACCATTATTAGCACTACCATGCGATCTTGAAAACGGTCCTGTTATTTTTTTAAAAAATTTCTTTACTTTATCAAAAGAAAATTTATTAATTAATAATAATGAAAGTAGTACCGTTGATATAATTACAAAGGGCACAAATAATGATATTAATGACAAAATATTACTTAAAAAGAAATATGATATAACTGCTTTTGTTTTCATTCCTTAATTAATGTAAAAATAAAGAATACCTTAAAAAGACTTAACTTTTTAAGTTAAACAGTATTAGCTTTTATTACTTAATTTAGTAATATATATTCTTATTACTTGTAAATAAGTGAATAATGGTAATATATATTTAGATAATGCATAAACTAGCACTAATAAAACAACAAAAGAAAAAACTATTTGATTTAAAAAGGCGAAAGGTATTAATTGAGGCATTTATTTTACTTTATTTTATTTAATTTTACTAGAGTCTCATTATCAAAGGCCTATTTCTTTAAGTATAGTAATAATTATCACTATAATTAAATTTTGATGAAATAAAGGAGCATCTAAAAAAACTATTTTTAAAATTTTACTAAATATTGCTAATTAATATTTTTTTATGTTTTAGTAATTTTTATGTAAAATTCAAATAGAGCTACATTTTTAGATATGTCTACATTAAATAATTAATTTTTTGATTAGGTTTACTTAAACTTGCTATTCGTAGAGAGTGATAAGTAAGCATAACCTGTGTAATCTAGTCATTTAATAGTAAGCTATTACTATCGTTAGAAAGTACACAAGGATAAGGAGTAGCTATCCTTCAATTAATTATTTTTGTACAAATTTTATTTTTAAAGAAGTATTGCTTCTCTTAGCTTAACCTAAGGCTTTAACTAAGAATCCTAAGTATAATAAAAATAGTAGTTACTACATACTAATATTTAATAGGAAGGTTGCTTTAACTTACTTTAATAAAAATTAGTCTTTATATTTATAAATCGCATATAAACTAACCCTTGCAATCAATAGTCTTTACCTTATAGGAAGATTATTTTATTTTTTCTATTGAAAAGGGGTAGTAAATAATATCTATACTTACATAAGAATTTAATCTTATTCTTTTAAAGAAATTATAAAAAATTAATTAAAAAAATAATACCTAAAAGAATATTTTTAAATAATATTTGGAAAAATTAAATTTCTTTATATCGGCTTGCTCAGCTAAAGTGCAGCATTTATCTGAATGCAGTCTGTCTTTGCAGCGCTGCGGAGCCTCCGCACCAGAGGAAGAGCCGAAGGAATCGTATGATTTAGTAGAGCTAAAAAAAGGCAGTGCAGTATTCTAACGGTTTTAGCTAGCTACGCGCTCCTTCCTAAAGGAGGCGAGGGCAGCACTTGATAAAACTTTCTTTTTTAAGGAATAATAAAATACTTATTTTTTTTTTTTCTTAGAGTTAAGTACAGATGGTTTTCTGTAGTAGACCTGCAAAGTCTGACTTTTAGGGTTCAATTCCTTCTTAATTCTATAATTCTTTAAATAATATGTTAATTAATATGCTATTTTTAAAGATAAAAAAGTTATCTAATATATTTCTTATATAATAAAGTTGTTAGTAGCTAAAAGAGAATTGCAATAAATGTATAAATATAACTAGAACAAAAAAGTCTGGGCGGCTGCAATGCTTACCACTAGTCTCTACTTGCAGCTTCCGCAGCGGAAGTATATATATAATTTATATTATTTTCACCATTTAGTACTGTAAAAATTAAAAACAATTTTTTTTTTAATTAATAAAATTTTCTTAGTTTAATCGGTTAGAACTGCATTCTTCTAAAATGCTAATTTTGGTTCGAGTCCAAAAGAAAATAAAGAGTAAAAAGATACCTTTTGATATAGTATATTATAACTTTAATTAGACTTTTATTATTAATTAAGTCGCTTGGAATAATAGAATCCTTTGAAACAATAATAGAATCAGTATCGGTATAATACTATTTAATATTTTTATTATTCTTAAATTGTGAAATATAAATAGCGTAAGCACTTACAAAGGATGCAATAGCAATATTTATATTATGATCTGCTGAAAGATTATCGATCATAGAAATAATATATTTCTCCTCGTTCTTTACTATTTCTACTAGGTTCTTATTGTCATCTAAGTTAATAAGATTTTTAATTATTATATTATTATTACCTGTAAGTTTATCTAAACATTTATTATCTATAATCTTTATATCGTTAAATTCATCTTTCATTCCAAATCTACCATATAAACTGTGAAAAATTAGGATTTACTATGAAAAGGTATAATTAATAAAAGAACCCTTTCACAATATAGTGTATTGTAGTTATTAATTTATATATTAATTTGAACATTGTGTATAAAGAACTAATTTTGTGATTGTGTTGTATGACTATTGATGCAAAACAATAGCTGGAATTATAAAAATAGTAAAAAGTCATTCCGGTGTTGCCTTAACTTGCAAGTTAGAATTTGGTCTATACCTAAATATATGGTTTATATAAGTTTGCAGCTTAAAAACCATACTTAATCCTAACAAAAATGATATATATCTTATTAAATATCTAAGACAACTGATTATGCATAAATAAAAAGGATAATGGTTAGATGAATCGAACATCAGGGTTAATAAACCCACAATTAAGAATTGTTTTACTTTCCAAAGTAAAAATAATCATATGGTAGTTAATAATAAATAAAAATTTAATAAAGTTATTAAAAGAGTATATTCTTTATAAAAATATTAAAAAATTTAGTACTATTAACTAAATCATTTATTTCTAGGTGATAAAGAGGTTATCTTCAATGGTAATAACAATAAACATAAAAATGAAGTAATTAAACGAGTATAGTTAAGTGGCTATAACCTCTACCTTCCAAGTAGATATCATCAGTTCGAATCTGATTACTCGTAATATTATTAACAAAAATTTATTATAATCTTTTTTTTTTTCGTAGGCTCCGTAGCGGAGTCTTAATTTAAAATTACTATTCTTAATAAAGCCGTTATTTTATTAAATTTTAAGAGTGTAATATAATTGGCTAGTATGTTGATCTCCAAAATCAATCGTAGGTGTTCGAGTCGCCTCATTCTTGTAACTTAAAAATTATTAGCTTATCCTTTATTAAATAAAGTAAAATTTAAATTTTGATATTAAAAGTATGTGTTTCTGCTACTGCTACTGCTACTGCTACTTTTTTCCTTTGGATTACTAAGCGCTCAGATGCGCATCCTAAAGGCTGCGTAGCGCTCGTCTCCTTATCCTTTAGCTCCGCGACAGTAGTTTATCAATTTCAAATAGTATTATTATGTACTGGTTTTTCCGTCCGTCCCTAGAGAAAGGGAGCTGATAAACATAATAAAAAAAAAATTAATAAAGTTATTATCAATAATAAATCAAAGGGCCCTTAGCTTAATAGGTAAAGCATCTAATTGTCAATTAGGATTATCCCAGTTCGAATCTGGAAGGGCTCGAATTAATTTTTATTACAAATAGTTCTTAATTCTTAATTCTTATTTTTTTAGTTTTAATTTTGTAGTTATACTAAAGCCTATAATTTAATGGTAGAATAATTTCTTGATGAGGAATCTGTAAAAGTTCAAATCTTTTTAGGCTTAATAAAAAACTTTAATGTTTAATATTATATTTAAACATAAATAATTTTATTATTAAATTTAATTTTATTAAAAAAGAGCTAAATATAATTTATATTAGTTTATTATCCTTTTTAATATTATAAATTTAAGCTACTTCAAATTTAAATTATTTGAAGGTTAACAACACTTTATATTAATATATTTTTATTTTTTAAGTACTGCTACACCAGCATCCACTCATATGGAAGCAGGCTGCGGAGGCTCGTCTTCTTATCCTTTACATAGGCAGAAAGATGCAAGGTCCGCAGGTGGGAGCATCATAAAGGGAAAAATTTAATATTAAGTGAAAAAAGCAATATTTTAAATTTTTATACTTATATAATTGCTTTTTATTTATACTATAATAATTATAAAAAACATTAATTTGCTCCGTCTGATAAAGTGTTAATAAAGTGTTCTATTTAATTATGATTATCTTATAATGTGATAATGATATATTATTTAATTATACAATAATCCAATTATAAATTCAGTCGCAGCAAATATTTAATTTATATAAACATTAAATTAATAATGAACTTAAACAAAATCCCATTACTAAATTCTCAGTCTATGGATCAAGAATTATATTCTAAAAACTTAGAACATAATGAAAATCTTCGACTTTTTTTAAATACAAATAAAGAAAAAGTTAATAAAAAAAATAGATTGCTAAAACTTCAAGAAGAACGAAGCGTAGCCGCAGAAAAAATATTACAAGATAAAGTAATAAGTATGTCAATAAGACCAGCAGTTAAAGGTGATGAAGGACAAAGCTTCGCAGAAAAAAGAATATTACCTTTTTTTAGCGTTCCTGTAATTTTAAAAAAAATCAGTGATAAAAAAAAATATAAAAATTTAAATTTATTGAATCCTCAAAAAAAATTAATATATAAAATTATTAGATTAAATAAAAGATTAGAAAAATTAGTTAAATCAATTAATAAATATAATTTAAATTTAAATTCATTTAAGGGAAGCAAATTAGATTTTATATTATTTTTAAGAAATAATTTATATTTTAATTTAAAAATTCGGTTTTCTAATATTTTTTATAAAATTGATTTAATTAAAGCAACATACAATATTATTAATGATAATAATAGTAAGAATAATAATAAGAATAGTAATATAAGTAATAAACTATCACCTCTAGAAATGCTAGATAAATTAATTGCTTCTTCTGATAAGGCTTCTAATAATAAGAAATCTACAAACAAAATTAATAAAATTGCTACAATTTCTTCTAATATTAAAACGAAGAATAAAGGTATGAGTGTAAGTACATCAAAGTCACTTACTCAGGCTTCAGATTCTTCCCTAGGAAATAATAATACTCAAACATTTTTAGATAATATAGTTACTATATTAAATAATTATTCTAAAACACAAACGCACAAAAATAATACTTTAATTTCTAATTCTTTATCAAGAAAATACAAATCAGGACTTGGTACTAAAGATATAAGTCACCTTTTTATATCAAATATGATTGTAAGTAGAATCAATCAAAATAGCTCTAACGCTCCTGAACTATTAGAAGTTTCTTCATTTAACAAAGAAAGTGAAATAAAATATTTATTATTTAAGTTAAATAATTTAATAAAAAAAATAGAATATATTATTAATATAATTAATATAAACGAAACTTTTTTAAAAAAAATTGAAAAAATTAATAGTGGACGAGCAATTACTATAAATTCTATTAATAATGAAATACATAATAATGAATTTTCACAGCAAAATACTCAGCAACTATCTTATAGAAAAGAAAAAGAGTTATTATCCTTAGTTCCTAATAAAAAAATAGATTTATATAATCAAATAAGTAATTGACTAAAATCTGCTGATAATAATAATTATCCTTGCACAGAAAATATAATAAAAATAGAAAAAACTATTAAAACAATTACTAATAATGAAAATAATTACTTTGCATCGACAGTAGCAAGCATTTTTAAAAAAGATATTGGAACTTCTTCTCTTGAAGCTAAAGGTATTAGTACTAAGAAATTTGATTGAAAAAGTGATTCTATTTCTTTAAATTCTAATCCTGTTAATGTTTTATATTTTAATAATAATAAGAATAAACCAATTATTAATCAATATTTAAAATCAATGAGTATATATAATATGACAAGTAATGGAACTATTATGTATTTTTCTAATATTATTGGATATAATTTTTATAATAAAAATTTAAGACCATTCTGAAGCTACGCGGCAGAAACACAAAATATTTATAAATTATTATACTCTTCATTTAGATCTATGTATTGTTTAATTAGTAAACCTGTATTTATTATTAAATCAAATAAAATTATTATACAATTGTTTTATTTTTTATTAGTTCCTAGAATTTTTAAATATAAAAAAAAAACAAAATATAGTTTTGTTAAAAAAGGAAAACGATTTATATTCTATAATAAAGAGAATAGAATGCTTCAAAAAAATAATGCTAATGGAGTATATAATACTAATTTTAATTTTAAAATTAAATTACATCAAAAATTATTAAAAAAATTTATTAAAAAGAAAAATATTTTAAAGAAACAACAACTACTTAAATTAGATAGAATTAATTTAATTAATTTATATCCTTTAAAATTTAAAAAGTTATGTGAGATTTTAAATAATTTCTTCAAAAAACCAGTAGAATTTGATTTAATTAGATTGCATTATCCTTATAAGGATAGTAATATATTAGTAAGACTATTAGCTTTTATGATTAATAAAATAAAAATTAGAAGAATTACTAGAAAATTATTTAAAAATGCTGTTATTAAAAGTATTAAAAATAATTATAAAATTAAAGATAAGACAAATATAATACCTGCTTTTTTAACTGGTTTAACAATTAAAGTTGCTGGAAGATTAATGAAATATAAAGTTATACCTCGTAAAACAGTAAGAATTATTAGAAGAGGATCTTCTTCTATAGGAAAAATTAATTATAATAATTTTGCTAAATATACTGCTAAAAATAGAAGAGGAGCATTTACTATCTCTATTAAATCAGGACAAAATTTCTTTTAAATTTTATTTTTAATAACCTTTTTCTTGGTATTTTTAATATAACAACAAAAGTAAGTGTTAATATATAAAAATTAACATTACAATTTACCTTACAATTTACCACTTTAAATAAACCCCTCAAGGATGCGTAGCCTCCGCAGCAGTACATGTATAATAAATAAAATTTATTATTTTTAATTAATGTTTTTTTAAAATGTTTTTTATAGAAATGTATGTTTTGTTTTAAATAAAACAATAAAAATATTAAAAGAAATATAGATAATATAAGTAGATAAGCTTTTTAGAATTAAAAAAAATGTAGCTTCCCTCCGTCCACAGCCTACGCTTAAAAAGCGTTAGCAAGACAGGAGGATACCTACTACCTTAGAGGGTAAGGTGTAGCCATACTTCCACATCCACCTACGGACAGAAGGATGGCGCGCTCCTTCTTAAAGGATGCGGAGCCTCCGCAGCTTAGGCTTAGTTCTAGGTACGCACTTTGCCCATCATACTTTGCACTACGGTTTTTTAAAAAGGATACGTATCCTTTACATAGCAGAAGAAGCTAAGGAACCGACAGCTGTAGTAGTGTTTTTTGTTATAGTGTTTTTTTTCATTTAATAAATTTTTAAGTAATAACTCCATAATAATTGATAGTATAATAATGTGTGCAGCGAGGCTGGCTCCTCATCCTTTAGAAGGAGCGCGCTAGCCGTTAGTATTTAATACACTTATTCTTGACTCCGCCACCGTAGGAAAGGGTAGGTCCGTATTACTAAAATAAGCATTAATTTATATTTTTAATCATTAAGTATTATACCTTCTAAATTTATAATCAAATGAATATTTAATTTATCATAATAATTTAAAAAATTTACTGAATTTAAAAATAGTTTTTTAATAATATATTTACATATTATTTATAAATACATTTTTTTTTATTTATATAAAAATATTATTTTTATGAATTTAAATAAAAGAATTCTTTTTTTTTTTTCCTTATCTTTCGGAAGAACACGGCAATGTTTAAATTTTCAATATTTAATTTACTTTTCAATTTAATTGATGTATTATGTGTAATTTTACCTATAT
>Ga0247757_10000166_pt1 | contig 55190 bp, 45 predicted proteins | sample UWRJL126311R4_FD_180929 | JGI IMG/M metagenome (GOLD analysis project Ga0247757, IMG submission 180929) | Plant litter microbial communities from Arlington Agricultural Research Station in Wisconsin, United States - UWRJ-L126-311R-4 | ecosystem: Environmental > Terrestrial > Plant litter >... | reverse complement strand
GAGGACATCACCGGCTTGACGAAACACGGGTAGCCGATGCCGCTATCGATCGCGGCTTGCAACTCTTCCAAGCTCTCGGCAAAGCGATAGGGCGAAGTCGGCAGCCCCAAAGTCTCGGCCGCCAAGCGCCGAATGCCCTCGCGGTTCATCGTCAGCTGCGTGGCCCTCGCCACCGGGATAACCTGCGTCAAACCGGCGGCCTCGATCTCGCGCAGCGTATCGGTGGCAATCGCTTCGATCTCCGGTACTACGAAGTGCGGCCGCTCGCGCTCGATCAGCTCGCGCAAGGCCGCGCCGTCGGTCATCGTGAGCACGTGCGATCGGTGCGCGACTTGCTGCCCCGGTGCGTTCGGGTAGCGGTCAACGGCGATCACCTCCACGCCCAAGCGCTGCAGCGAAATGATCACTTCTTTGCCTAATTCGCCGCTGCCGAGCAGCATCACGCGGGTGGCCGAGGGAGACAGTGGAGTACCGATGCGCATCGCTCACGCACTACTGCCGTTGCCTGCATCGAGCAAGAGCTAGCAAGCGCACGCGGCACGACTCGCGTCGTTGAATTGTGTTTCGAAAAAGAGTCTATTGACGTCCAGCGTCAACGATGAGCGGAGCGAGCGAATACCAGTGCTACACCGACGGCTCGTGCAAAGCCGCCGACGGCGCGCCCGGCGGCTGGGGCTTCCTCATCAAGCGCGCGGGCTCGGAGCCGCTCGAGGGTTACGGCAAAGCTCACGGCACGATCGCCAAGGTCATGGAATACCGAGCCGTGGCCGAGGCCCTCGCCATGCTGCCCGCGGGCGCACAGGCCGTCGTGTTCTCGGACAATCAATCCCTAGTCGAGAACCTGAGCAAGCAACTCGCGAACTGGACCCGGGCAAGCTTCGCCAACGTCGACCCAGCAATCGTCGACAGCGCACGCAAGATCGCCGCTTGCATCGGCGACCGTCGACTCGTGGTGCGCTGGCAATGGCTCCGCGCCCACAACGGCAACCCCGGTAACGAACGCGCCGACGCCCTCGCCGCCCAGGGCGCCCGCGAGGCCAAAGCCGAACTGAGTGCGCGGCGCCGGCCTGGGCGGCGCTGACGCCGCCTGGGCGGCGCTGACGCCCGCGCCGAGAGCTCGTGTTTTTCCGCAACTGCGCCGGAGACCGTCCGACCAATGACGCATGAACATCGTGAAGCATGCTTTCTGGCTGCTTGTTGGCCTCGGCTTTCTGGGAAACGCCTGCAGTAGCGGCTCTGAGAACGGCGAAAGTCCGCTCGATCGCGTGGAGCCATACGCGACGAAATGCACGGAGACGACCTGCAGCAAGGAACGCAAGGACTGCGAGGCGCATTCCAGGCAGCTCTGCGACGACTGCTTCGACAGCTGCTCGAGCCCGTTGCAAAGCAATCCCGCCTCGTGCGCGTCCATTTGTAACTCAGTTTGCAAAAGCGACTGTTTCTCGTGCTCGTACTCCAAAGACGAGTGCGTAAAGCAGGGTGTCGTATTTGCACAGCCACGCATCAACCAAGAGCTGGCGCTCGAGGCCCAGCGCTATGTATCTGCGTGCAGCCCTGATTGGGATCCAGAGGTCGCCGCGCAGTTTTGGGGGCATTCCTATCGTCACGAAGTCATTCACGTCTTGCGTTGCGAGCTGGAGCACGGCTGCGGCGCAATCGCCGAATGCCCGCTGGAGGCATGGGAAATAACGGAAGGCACCGTGGGAACGGCCATCTGTCAACGCCAGCAGCAATGCAACTCGGGATGCACAGCGGGAGAAGACGTCTACGTCAATTACACGGAGTTCCGACTACGCCCCGCCCTCGCTGCTGAGCTCTGGCGGTGCGCCGGAGAGACCGACTGCGCAATTGCCACGGCGTGCTGGGCGGCCCTGCAACCTGCCGTCGGTATCGGGAGTTACCCGGACGCGAAACCCTAGCGGTGTCGCGACACGCGGAGCCACTCACGGCTTGGCCGCCGATGAAAAATGTCACGCTTTGCAAGGATACAACTGTGGAGTGTTTGCTTGTGCGTCGAGAGTCGAAACTTCGCTGACCAAAGTCGAGTAGTTTCGGTACATGGCTAGCTTCGGCAGTGACGCGTTGATCTTTTTCGGCGCAACGGGTGACTTGGCGCACAAGCAGATTTGGCCCGCGCTATGCGCGCTGACGAAGAGCGGGCTCTTGGATTTTCCCGTGGTCGCGGTGGGGCGCAAAGACATCGGCACTGACGCGCTCCGCAAGAAGGCCAAGGAGAGCATCGAGGAGATGGGGCACTTCGATGCGGCGATCTTCGAGCGGCTGTCGAAGCGGCTCAGCTATGTCGCCGTGGACTACGAGCGCCCGGAAACGTTCGACGCGATCAGGCAAGCAGTGGGCGCCGCGAGTCGTCCGCTGAGCTACGTTGCCTTGCCGCCCGACACCTTCGAGCGAGTGGCGGCGAACCTGGCCCAGGCGGGGCTCGCGGATGGCGGGCGTTTGGTGCTCGAGAAACCGTTCGGGCACGACGGCCCGTCGGCGAAGGCATTGAGTGAGGCGCTGTATCGTTATTTTCCCGAGACCGCCCTGTTTCGCATCGACCACTACTTGGGTAAGGAGCAGGTGGAGAACATCGTGTATTTCCGGGCCGCGAATCCGCTGTTCGAGGCGGTCTGGAGCCGCGAGCAGATCGCTTGCGTCGAGATCACGATGGCCGAGAGCTTCGGCGTCAAAGGCCGCGCGGAGTTCTATGACGAGGTGGGCGCGATCCGTGACGTCGTGCAAAACCATTTGCTGGAGGTCGTCGCGTGTTTGGCGATGGAACTACCGAGCGAGCGCGGTCACAGCGCATTGCGCAGCGCGCGCACTCGCTTGCTCGGTCAGGTCGTAGCGCTGTCGGCCGATGACTTGGTCCGCGCTCAAGTTCGCGGCTACACGAAGGAAGAGGGCGTGGCGAAGGATTCGCGCACCGAGACGTTCGCGGCGCTGCGCCTATTCATCGATTCGCCGCGTTGGCAGGGCGTGCCGTTCTACGTTCGCACCGGGAAATCACTCGCGGTCAGCGCGACGGACGCGCTGGTGCGCTTCAAGGCCGCGAGCGGACCCGTACTCGACGATCAGCGACCGCCCGCGCAGAACACGCTGCGGTTTCGGCTCAGCCCTGACGACCAGGTTGCGCTGAAGACGAACGTGCGCACGCCGGGCGATGCGGAACGCGGGCAAGCCGGTGAGTTCGTACTCTGCCGCTCGTCCGCAGGCGCGCTCTCTCCCTACGAGCGGCTGCTGGGCGACGCACTGGAGGGGGATTCGACGCTGTACGCCGAACGCCAGGCGGTCGAAGAGTCCTGGCGCGTGTTCGATGCTGCGCTGAAGAGCCCGTTCGAGCTGTATCAGTACGATGAAGGCTCGTGGGGGCCGGAAGAAGCGGCGCGCGTGGCGCCCGATGGCGGCTGGACGAACCCGACCGTCAGCGAAGAGCGAGCGCAGTGACGCGACCGACGATCGTGCTCGCGGGCGCCGCAGGTGATTTGGGGACGCGCATCGCGCGCGCCCTCGTTGCGCGGGGCGCGGATGTACGCGCGCTGGTGCGCAAGCAAGCGCCGGCTTCGGAGAACGAGCGCGTGGCGGCGTTGGGCGCCAAGCTCGTGTCGGCCGACGTGCATGACGTCGAATCGGTCGCGGTGGCGTGCGAGGGCGCTGCGTGCGTCGTGTCGGCGTGGAATGGGCTGCGCGACGTGATCGTCCATCGCCAGAGCGTATTGCTCGATGCGGCCGTGCGCGCGGGCGTGCCGCGCTTCATTCCCTCGGACTACGCGGCTGATTTCGCCAAGACCACGCCGGGCGAGAATCGCAATTTCGATCTGCGCCGCGAGTTCATGGCGCGGGCGGCCGGCGCGGCCCTACGCGTCACTTCGATTTTGAATGGCGCGTTCATGGATATGCTGGGCGCGGAGATGCCCATCATTCGGCCTCGTCTGCGGCGCGTGTTGTACTGGGGTGACGAGGCGAATCAGGCGCTCGACTTCACGTCCAAAGACGATGTGGCGGCCTACGTCGCGGCGGCGGCACTCGATGACCGCACGCCACGCTGGTTGCGCATTGCGGGGGAAGTGACCACCGCCCAGGGGCTCGCCGATGCGATGAGCGAAGTGACCGGCAAGCGCTTCCGCCCCTTTCGCGTGGGCAGCATCGGCGCACTCGGTGGCATGATAGCCGTCGCAAAGCTGCTGGCGCCGCAACCAGCGGCCGTGTTCCCGCCCTGGCAGGGCATGCAGTACTCGCGCGACATGTATAGCGGCAAAGGCAAGCTCCAGCCGCTCGACAACGATCGCTACCCAGAACTGCGCTGGACGCCAGTCCGGGACTTGTTGGCAAAGCGTTATCGTTCGCAGAGCTAGCCGAAGTCCCGGAGTGGGGCTCGCGACGCCGCTTGCGCTCTGCCTCGAAAAAGGCGAATCGTCTGCCGCGGCATGCCCCCCCCCACGTCCTCCCCTTCGCGCTCTCTGAATGGCAACGACTATCGCACGCTGGCATTGGCGGCCCTGGGCGGCGCGCTCGAATTTTACGATTTCGTGGTGTTCGTGTTCTTCACGAAAGCGCTGAGTGCGGTCTTCTTTCCGCCGCAGATGTCGGAGTGGCTGCGACAACTGCAAACGTTCGGTATCTTCGCGGCCGGATATTTGGCGCGACCCGTGGGCGGCATCATCATCGCGCACTTCGGTGATTTGCTCGGCCGAAAGAAGATGTTCACGCTGAGCATCCTACTGATGGCCGTGCCTACGCTCGGCATGGGTCTCTTGCCGACGTATGCCAGCGCGGGTGCCATCGCGCCGATTCTGCTTCTCACCCTGCGCATCTTGCAGGGCGCGGCGATCGGCGGAGAGGTGCCCGGCGCTTGGGTGTTCGTTTCCGAGCACGTGCCCCAGCGACACACCGGGTTCGCCGTGGGCACGCTCACGGCCGGCCTCACCGCCGGCATTTTGCTCGGCTCACTCGTCGCCACGGGCATCAACACCGCGTTCGCCCCCGCGGAGGTGATCGCCTTCGGTTGGCGCATCCCGTTCTTGCTCGGTGGCGGCTTCGGGCTATTCGCGGTGTACTTGCGGCGTTTTCTGCAAGAAACCCCGGTGTTTCAAGAGATGCACCGCACGCGCGCGCTGAGTGAAGAGCTGCCGCTCAAGACGATCGTGCGCGGGCACTTCCCAGCCGTGCTGCTTTCGATGGCCCTGACTTGGGTGCTGTCGGCGGCAATCGTGGTCGTGATTCTGTTCACGCCCACGTACCTGCAAACGGTGTTCAAAGTCGCGCCCAAGGTGTCACTGCAAGCCAACAGCGTCGCGATCGTGTGTTTGACGGCGGGCTGCGTGCTGTTCGGTTGGCTCGCCGATCGCATCGGGAGCCGACTCGCGCTGTCTCTGGGTAGCATTGCCCTGCTCGGCACGAGCACCATTTTTTATCACTCGCTGCCCCTCGAGGGCCCAGCGCTGTTCCTCGCCTACGCCGTCACGGGTCTGTGCGTGGGGAGCATCGGCGTCGTGCCGTACATCCTGGTGCGTGCCTTCCCGCCCAAGATTCGCTTCTCGGGTTTGTCGTTCTCCTACAACGTCGCGTACGCGATCTTCGGCGGGCTCACGCCGGTCGTGCTCACGCTCTGGCTCAAGAGCGACAAACTGGCGCCCGCGCACTACGTGGCCGCCCTGGCGTCGCTCGGCTGCGTGTTGGCCTTCGTGAAGCTCCGCGAATCACCCTCGGATATCGCAACGCACGCAGAGTAGGTCATTTCTACCGCACCCCGGGTTCGGTTCTGAGTCAAAGTGACTGCACCCGGGGTTCGGTTCTGGATCAAAGTGACTGCACCCGGGGTCGGGTGCGGGCGTGCTTCGCGGGTCGCGCCGCCTTGCACCGCGATTCGACATCGCGTTGAGTGCGATGCGGCGTGCGTCCTAACTCCAGCTGGTGGACAACTCCAGCTGGTGGACAGCTCCAGCTGGTGGACAGCTCCAGCTTGGTGGAGCGTTCGTTGTTCTATCGAAGGCCCGGCTGCAGGCCGTCGCCTTGCGAGCTTGGAGGCGCTGTGCGGCACTCCCGCACTCGACCCATTCGAGATCAGGGTCGATTTGTCCGTAAACCCACTTCTCCACGAATCGAACTGGGACGCCGAAGGCTGAGCCGCGCGCGCCGGTCGCGTGACCATCAATTAAATTGATCTTCAGCTGATCGCGGTGGCGTGCGCCGCAATGGCAACTACCAGCGGGCGCTGCCTCGACCCGATGACTCCGCAGGAGAGCGCCAATTCGCGTGCTCGGCGGAAGGGCGAATCCGAGTTGCGACGCGGGAATGAAGCTGTGCTATCCGGGGCGCAGCTATGCCTGACCAGCTGTCCTCTGACCTGGCTTCGCTGAAGATCGACCGCACCGTGCGGCCGAAAGGCAGGAGCCCCATTGGTGCCATCATCACCACCTTGTTGCTGCTCGGTGCAGCGGGTGCGGCGTACCAGTTCGGCTTGCCGTATTTGGAGTCGGCGGTGTTCAAGACCGAGGTGGAGACTACGGAAGTAATCACGGTTTCTCCCGCGCAAGCTTCGGTGGAGCTCACTTCGACGGGCTACGTGGTGGCGCAGCGCCTGTCGTCCGTCGCGACGAAGGTCGCGGGTAAGGTCAAGGTGCAGCACGTGAAGCAAGGCGCCAAGGTGAAGGCGGGCGACCTGTTGCTCGAGATCGACACCGCGGATCAGAAGGCGGGCATTGCCTCGGCTGATAGCCAAGCCGCGGCCGCGCGCGCGCGCGTTGCGACGGCGAAGGCCAACTTGCTCGACATCGAGCAACAGACACGGCGCGCCGTGTCGCTGTCCGACGCGGGGATCGGCCCCAAGGGCACCGCGGAAGATTTGGTCGCTCGCAGCGGCTCGGTGAAGGCGCAAGTGCAGGCCGCGGAAGCCGAGGCCAAGGCGCAAGAAGCGCTGGCCGCCGCGTTGCGTGTGAATTTGATCAGCTACACCGTGGTGGCGCCGATTTCGGGCACGGTCGTGAACAAGCCGCCGCAGGTCGGTGAGTTCGTGGGGCCGCAGCCGGCCGGCATCGCGATCGACATGGGCGGCGTGCAAATCGCGGACTTTTCGACGTTGATGGTCGAGACCGATGTGCCCGAGCAGCGCTTGTCGCAAGTGAAGATGGGCGGGCCCGCCGAGATCGTGATGGATGCTTTTCCGAGCAAGCGCTACCGCGGCAAGGCCACGGAAGTGACGCCCAAGGTGAATCGCACCAAGGCCACCGTGACCGTCAAGGTCGCGTTCGTGGACGAGAACGAGGGCGTGCTGCCCGACATGGCCGCGCGCGTCAGCTTCCTCAGTGGTGAGCTCGATAAAGAGGCCATGAAGACGCCGCCCAAGACCGTGGTGCCGGCGAGTGCCGTCGCGGACGTGCAGGGCGGCAAAGTGGTGTACCGCATCGAGGGCGGCGTGGTGCGCATGACCCATGTGACGCTCGGGCCCGCGGTGGGCAGTGGCTTCGAGGTGCTGAGCGGCGTGGGCAGCGGCACCAAACTCGTCAGCAATCCGCCGCAAGGCCTCGCGGACGGGCAGAGGATCAAGGAAAGGAACGCGCGATGAGCGAGAGCAACAACGGCGGCGGCAAGAGCGACATCATTGCTCTCAGCAAAGTGGGCAAATCGTTCTGGCGCGGCAAAGAGCGCTTGGACGTGCTGCAAGAGCTCGATTTGACGATGAAAGAGGGCTCGTTCGAAGCGCTGATGGGCCCTTCCGGCTCCGGCAAATCCACGCTGCTGAATTTGATCGCGGGCTTGGATGTGCCGACCTCGGGCTCACTCAAAGTGGCGGGGGTCGAGCTGAGTCAGATGTCCGAGAGCGACCGCGCGGGCTTTCGCGCCGCGAACATCGGCTTCGTGTTCCAGACGTACAATCTGTTGCCGGTGCTCACGGCCGTGGAGAACGTCGAGCTGCCGCTGCTGCTGGCCAAGTTGCCGGCGGCCGAGCGGCGTAAGCGCGCGCAAACCGCGCTGCGCGTGGTCGGCCTCGAAGAGCGCATGGATCACTACCCGCGCCAGCTCTCCGGTGGTCAGGAACAGCGCGTGACGATCGCCCGCGCGATCGTCAGTGACCCGAAGATCATCGTGGCCGACGAACCGACGGGTGACTTGGACCGCGTCGCGGCCAACGACATTTTGAACTTGCTGGGCAAGCTCAACACCGAGTTCAACAAGACGATCGTGATGGTGACGCACGATCCGGCTGCGGCGGAGCGCGCTTCCGTTTGCCATCGCTTGGACAAGGGAGCGCTCGCGCTATGACGCTGCTCGGCGTTGCCGTGCGCAACATCAAGCGCAGCAAGTTGCGCACGGCGCTCACGTTGGCCGTGGTGGCGATCGCGACGCTATTTTTCATCCTGCTGCGCACCGTGATCTGGTCGTGGACTTCGGCCTCCGAGTTCTCGGCCAAAGATCGCATCGCCACGCGCCACAAAGTCAGCTTCGTGATGACGTTACCCAAGCGCTACGCCGAAGAAATCGGCCAGATTCCTGGCGTGAAGGCGGTCGCCTATGCGAACTGGTTCGGCGCCAAGAATCCCAAAGACGAAAGCGACTTCTTCGCGACCATCGCTACCGATCCCAAGGGTCTGCTGGACGTGTATCACGAGATTCAGACCACGCCGGAACAGAAGCAGGCTTGGATCGAGAACCGTCGCGGCGCCCTGGTCGGTGATTCACTAGCCAAAAAAGAGGGCTGGAAGGTCGGCGACAAAGTGACGCTCACCGGCAGCATCTATCCCGGCGACTGGGAGTTCTTCATCTCGGGCATTTACACCACGACCACGACCAACGTCGATCGCACGACGCTCTACTTTCATTGGGACTACATGAACGAGTCCCTGCCCCAGCGCCAAAAAGATCAAGTCGGGTGGATCTTGGCCAACATCAGCGACGCGGGCGCCTCAGGGCGCATCTCGAAGGAGATCGACGCCAAGTTCGGCGAGCGCGACCTGCAAACCGTGACCATGAGCGAGGCGGCGCTGAATCAGTCCTTCTTGGGCATGTTCTCGGCGATCTTGAAGGCCGTGGACATCGTGTCGGTGGTGATGATCCTGATCATGGGCTTGATCGTGGGCAATACGATCGCCATGGGCGTGCGGGAGCGCACCAACGAGTACGGCGTGCTGCGCGCGATTGGCTTTTTGCCCAAGCACATCGCACAGTTCGTGTTGGGCGAAGCGGCCGCGATCGGCCTCTTCGGCGGCTTGATTGGCGTCGCGGTCGGTTATCCGTTCGTCAACACGCTGGTCGGGCGTGCGCTGGAGGAGAACATGGGTAACATGTTCCCGCAGTTCCGCGTGCAGCCAGGCATCGCGCTGCTCGGCTTGGCGCTTGCGATCGTGTTGGCCGTGCTAGCGGCCGTGCTGCCGGCCCGCCAGGCCGCGTCACTCAAAGTCGTCGATGCGCTGCGGCGGGTCGGTTGAGGAGCTGAAGGATGATCCCCATCTCGTACAACGTGCGCAGCTTGATGGTGCGCAAAACGACGACGATTGCCACCGCGGGCGGTATCGCGCTGGTCGTGTTCGTGCTCGCCGCGGCCCTGATGCTCTCCGCGGGCGTGAAGAAGACGCTCGTGGCGGGCGGCCGTGATGACAACGCGATCGTGGTGCGCAAGGGCAGCGGTAACGAGCTCTCTTCGAGCATCGAGAGCCCCACCGTGAGCTTGGTCTTGGCCGCCCCGGGCGTGAAGAAGGACGAAACCGGCGCACCGCTCGGCACGGGCGAAGTCGTGGTCGTGATTGCGCAAGAGAAGCTCGGGGCCGAACCGGGGCAAGTGTCCAACCTGCTCGTGCGCGGCGTGACCGAAAACGTGTTCAAAGTCCGACCCGAGGTGCACTTGGTGGCCGGGCGCGCTCCCAAGCCGGGCACGGATGAATGCTTGGTCGGCAAGGGCATCGCTGGCAATTTCCGGGGCATGAACCTGGGCGAGAAGTTCGAGCTGAAGAAGAACCGCCCGGTAGAAGTGGTCGGCATCTTCGAAGCGGGCGGCTCTTCGTTCGAGTCCGAGGTTTGGACGAACATCGAGACCGCGCGCACGTCCTTCGGGCGTGAGGGCTTGGTTTCGTCGGTCACGGTGCGGCTCGAATCAGCGGCCAAACTCGACGGCTTCAAAGCCAATGTCAGTAGTGACAAGCAGCTGCAACTCGAAGTGAAGCGCGAGACGACCTACTACGAGGAGCAATCCCAAGGCACCGCGCTCTTCATCTCCGCCATGGGCTGGGTCGTGTCGGTGTTCTGCGCGTTCGGCGCGATGCTGGGCGCGATGAACACGATGTTTGCCGCGGTGGCGCAGCGCAAACGAGAAGTGGGCACGTTGCGCGCGCTCGGCTTCTCCAAGTTCTCGATCTTGTCGTCGTTCGTACTCGAGTCGACCGTCTTGGCCGTCGTCGGCGGTCTGGTGGGCTTGGGCGCTTCGCTCTTGCTCAGCTTTGCCCGCATTTCGATGATGAACTTCTCGACCTGGCAAGAAGTGTCGTTCTCGTTCGCGCCCACCCCCCAGCTCTTGATTGGGTCGCTGGTGGCCGGCGCCTTGATGGGGATTTTGGGCGGCTTTTTGCCGGCGCTCAAAGCCGCTCGCACGTCGCCCATCGAGGCCATGCGCGGCTGAGCCGCGCGCGGTCGTTTAGGGGCAGATATTAGTCAGGATTTCGGCGACGGCGTTCTTCGCGTCCGTCGCCGTCATCACTTGGTAGTACTTCGCGTCGCCTGGGATGCCCACGTAGCTGGCCGTGAGCACGGCGGGCATTGGACCGTCACACACGTAGTCTTGGACCTTTTCGACGTTTGGAGGCCCGAGTGGCTTGCCGCGGCCCGCGTTCGCTAGCTGCTGCAGGTACTCTTCGTATCCCGTCGTCACGGGCAGCGACTCCGGGTTCGGGGAGTAGTCGAAGTGGCCGTCGTCACCCAGGCCAATCACGTGCGTCGTGACCCCCGCGGCTCTTGCGTCTTGAACCGCCTTCACCGTCGCATCCACGCCGCACGGGCCATCGAACTTGCTGCACGTGTCGGGCATGGCCGTCGTGACCAGCACCAAGTGACGTTGACCGCCGGCGCCGGACCACGCGGCGACCGCACTGGCAATGCCCTCCGGCACGGGGGCTTCTTCCTTCTGCTTGGCCGTCACGAGCGCGGCGTGATCGGCCGCGCTTTGCGTGAAGGCGGTGGCTAGCGCGCTCTCGGATTGCAAGCTGGGCGCGGTCGTCGTCAGTTGCGGACACATCACGGGAGCTGCGCCGCCCAGACCCCGGGAGGCAAACAAGAACGAGACCCCGATCGCCAGCTTTCCGTCATACGGCTTGGCCGCACTGCCGTCCCCGACCAACGCCGCTTGGAGAAAGCCGTAATAGCTGTCCTCCAAGGGCAGCGGCATGTCGGTCGTGTAGGGTCCTGGCTGCTCGAACAGCGCGCCAGAGCGTTGAATCAAGAATAAGATCCGCGCGCCCGTACAAGTGTAGCCACTCGTCGTTCCGCCGCTGCCGCCGTTGCCACGGCCTGCGCTCCCGCCTTGAGCCTCTCCCCCGTTGCTCGCGCCGCCCTCGCTCGTTCTGCCGGCTGCGCCGGCACCGTTCGCGGGGCCGCCTGCTTCTCCCGCGCCTGCTTCTCCCGCGTCTGCCTGACTCGCTCCCGCGGTGCCCGCGGTGCCCGCGGTGCCCGCGCCGGCCGCGCCGGCCGCGCCGGCCGCGCCGGTACCGGCTTGGTTCGACGAGCCGGAGCTGTCACCGATGGAGCCCGCGCTCGCCGCCTCGTTCCCCTGCTTCGACGCACTGCCGCACGCGACCGCGAGCCCAAGCGAAAGCACACCACACCGCCCAGCCCACCCCGTCCGCGTCGTCATCTGATTGCCCTAGCCCGACGAGGTATCACGAGCGGCGGGCAGAAGTGATCTTTACTTCGCGCGGCCGCCTGCGCTTTTACACCGTCTTGACCCCGCCGATACGGCGAGTCCGAGTCCGAGTCCGGCCAGTACGAGCCATGATGCGTGCTCATGTTTTCGATCACGACCGGCACTTCGAGCAAGTTGCCACCGCGGCCCTTGGAGATGAACCGGGCCGAAGTTACTGCTTGGTGTTTTGGTACGTGCCGCCGCGCCGCCATACCGTGTCGCCCGCGGCCGCGACGTCATTGCCTTTTTGGGCGAACAGGCCCGAACCTTGCCGCTGAGGCCGGCCGCCGACGGCGAATCTGCTCCGCAAGGCGCGGGCGGTGTGCGCCTTCAGCCTATCGGGTCTCGATAGCAAACACGATGATCGACTTGCACTTTGCACGACACACGCGGGTTCAAACTATTACATTGCGCGTCCGTCACGCATTCGTCCGCCGGTGATTGACAAGTCAGCGCGTCGGGCGTGGCGAAGCCAGGGGCCTGAAAACCGGTGCATGGCAGCTCTGAGGGACAATCCGCGTCGCTGCGACAGCTCGCCGGAACGCAGGTGCCGATGAAAGGTCCGCAATAGCAGGCTTGATCGCTCTCACATTCGTCGTCCGAGACGCAGCCGTATTGACACTTGCCATACGCGCAGAATCCGTATGGCCTATTCGTGCAATCGGTATCAATCGGTATCGAGCGTGCACTCCGCGAAAGCGAGGGGCGTGTCGGGGGCGGCGCGCGGCAGCGACGCTTCGCATTGCCCCGCGCGGGGGCGACGCAACGATCCGTCGGCGCAGGCTCGTAGCCACCACCGCGCGGACGCGGCTGAGGGTCAACACACGCGTGCTCTGCATGCGGCAACGGAAGCGCGCCCGCGCGGCCCGCGGTTGCGTCGGACCCTGCGTGACCGCGGGCGCTCGCGCGGCCCGCGGCTGCGCCGGAACCTGCGTGCTCGTTTGCTCCCGCGCCGGATGCGGAAGACGCGCCGCCAGCGTCGAGGTTGCCGGAGCCGGAAGCCTCATTGGGGACCGCACTCGCCGGCGAAGGACCGCTCACGGGATCCCTACTTGCGGACTCTCTCGCGTTCCCGCCGCAGGCGCCGAGCAGCAAGCCCAACACCAGCCATCCGCCCTTCACCCACATCCAGCAAGCGTGCCACGCAGGCACACCTGCCCAACCATCTCGCAGCACTGAATTTCGAGGTGCGGCGTCGATTTCTCGCCTTCGGTGCGATCTTTTTTGACCTAATTTCGGAACTCGACGCCGAAGGCTTTGCCGTTGGCTGACGAGCTCGGTGACCATCACAAAAGATCACTCCTCAGGGCTGAGCACGAGCGCGCGGGATGCGGCTCGCCCATGAGCTGCGGCTCGCCCATGAATCGAAGCGATTCGCGTCGACTCTCACCCCGAAAGGTGACGCGGCTTCGCGCTGCACTCTGCGTCTTTCGATGCACTCGAGCGGAAGGCGAGATTCGAAATGAGTTGCGGCGTAGCGCGGAGGTGACAACTTATAAAACCGTTGCGGAAAGGGCCGAGCCTCGCGAACCAAACGCGCCGAGTTCGCTCCGATTCCACGCTCCTACGTTTTTTCCATCAGCGCCGATTTTGAAGCGACGCGTATTCAAGCCAGCCGAAAGAAGTCTTCCGGAGCCATGCGAAAAAACTCATCTCGCGGGCTTGAAACAAACAGCTAAGTTCACGAGGTAGGTAGTGCTGCGCGCAAGTCGTAAATCCCGATCGGTGGGACTCGGTAGCTACGCAACCTGAGCGTGCACTCAATTTTCTCGTCCTCGCATAGTTTTCCAGCCAGTCGGAAAATACTCCGTAATAGGTGGTCGTCATGAAAGAAAAACGGTTACGGTTATTGGTTGCTCTCGGAGCACTTCCGCTGGCGCTCGCCGCGTGCGGCTCCACGGCAGATAATAACAACAACGATACCGCGGGGGCCGGCAACGCCAGTGCGGCCGGCACCGGTTCGATCGGCACGGCCGGCTCCGGCAACACGGGGAACGTCCCGGGCAACACGGCCGGTTCGGCTGGCACGGGCGGTCCCGACCTGCCCAATACCGGTAAGTGCGTGCCCGGCGTCCCGGTGACGACGCAGATCCCCAAGCTGCTGAACCGTCAGTACGCCAATGTAGTCCGTGACCTGCTCGGCGTCACCGCGATCGACAACACGCCTGTGGCTGACCTACTCGTTGGTGACTTCAACGGTCCCATGACCGCCCCCGCGTGGAAGATCTATCAAGACGTCGGCGCCAAGATCGCCGCCCAGGTGATGGGCGGCACGAACAAGGCCAAATTCATCAGCTGTGACCCGGCCGCCGCCGGCTGCTTGAAGACCACCATCGAGACGTTCGGGCGCAAAGCCTTCCGCCGCGCACTGGCGCCGGAAGAAGTTGCGGCGTTCCAAACCCTGAGCAGCACCACCCCGCCCGGCACGCCCGCCGAGGTGGCTGAAGCCACGCTCAATGCGTTCCTGGTCTCGCCCTCGTTCCTGCTGATCCCCGAGCTCAACGTCGAGACCGAAGGCAGCGCGATCAAACTCGCGCCGGAAGAAGTCGCGGCCCGGCTCTCCTTCCTGCTCTGGGGCTCCGTCCCGGACGACACGCTCAACAAGGCCGCCGACGACAAGCAACTCGGCACCAAAGAGCAAATTCTGGCGCAGGCCCAGCGCATGATCATGGATCGCCCGAAGACCGGCGGGTTCATCTCGACGTTCCATGACGACTGGGCGCAGATGAACAACTCGAGCGCCCACTGGTTCAAGGGTAAGCACGATACGGCCGTCTACCCGGACTACACGGACGCTTCACGAGTCGCCAACAAGGCCGAGCTCGACGCATTCTTCGAAGAAGTGGCGTACAGCGGCGGCTCGTTCAAGGACCTGCTCTTGAGCAACGTTGCCTTCGTCAATAAAGACAACGCCGTCGCCTACGGCCTCAGCCCGGCCTCGTACACGGACGCGCTGACCAAGGTCACGCTGGACGCGAGCCGCCCCGGCTTCTTGACTCGCGCCGGCTTCTTGAGCTCCTACGCGAACTTCGGGGCCACGAGCCCGATCTTGCGTGGCTCGTTCATCGCGGTCTGGCTGCTCAGCATCAACGTGCCTATGCCTGATCCCGCGTTCGCGATGCAGACGGTCGACGGGACCTACTTGACGCAGCGCTCTTATGTTGAAGCGCTCACGCAGGCCAATCAACCGTGCAAGGGCTGCCATGACGTGTTCAACGGCATGGGCTTCGTCTTCGAAGGCTTCGACGGCATCGGCAAGGCTCAGACCAAGGATCCGAAGGGCGGCCCGATCGATGCGTCCGTCACCACCGCCACGATCAACTTCGCGAGCGGCGCGAAGCAGATCACTTCACCGGCGCAGCTGATGCAAGAAATTGCGGCGTCCCCCGAAGCTCAGGCCCTCTACGCGCAAGCTTGGGTCACCTTCGCCACCGGCCGTCCCCAGAACGACAACGACCAATGCACGGTGCAAGCGCTGCAGACCAAACTCGCTGCTGATGGTTACTCCATCCTCGGCCTACTCGGTGATCTCACCCAAACGGATTCGTTCCGCCTGCGCGTTCGCGGCCCGGCGCTCTGAAAATCTGAGGAATTTCCGAACATGACTAACCATATGAACCGCAGAATCCTCCTCAAAGGCCTGGGCGGAGCCGTCATCGCGGCGCCCATCCTGACCTCGTTGTTCGAACGTTCAGCCCGCGCGCAGGCCGCCAATGCGGTCACGAAGCGCACGCTGATCATGTTCACCTACTACGGCTGCATTACGAACAACTGGTTCCCGCAAAAGCTCGACGGCGACATGCTCGCCTCCGACTTGATGGGCACCAGCCTCGAGTCGCTCGCGCCGTACACCAAGAAGCTGCTCATGCCGCGCGGCATGCGCACCATGAACGAGTGGACGTCGAACAACCGTGGTGCTGGCAAAGGGCGTGGTCAGGGCAATGACTCCCACACGCAATGCGCCGGTACGGCTCTGACACTGCAACCGGTCACGCCGAACAGCAACGACCCGTTCAGCTTCAACCAGGCCACGAAGTTCAACGCCATGCCGGTAGGTCCGTCTCTGGATCACGTCATGGCGGCACAGCTGAGCCCCAACCAAACGCCGCTGTACATGGAGATCTCGGGCGTTTCCCGGGTGACGGCGCAGGCCGCCATTTCCTACAAGGCCAAGGACACCATCTTCAGCGGTCTGAACGCCACCCAGGCGTTCAACAACCTGACGGGTCTGTTCAAGACCGACGCGCCGATGAATGCCGACACCTGGGCAATCCAGAAGGGCAAGAAGATCGCGGACATCGTGAAGGGTGATCTGGCCCGGCTCAAGAGCAAGGACATGAGCAAGGCCGACAAGGACAAGCTCGATGCCTGGGTCGAATTGCTCAACGAAACCACCACGGTCGTCTCCGCCGCTTGCGGCCAGACCTTGGCGGATTCGCTCGGCGCGTCGAAGAAGCTGGCCACTGGCTCCAGCGGCGACGTCGTGACCCGCAAGATCACGGACACCATGGACAACGCGGACTTGTACATGGCAATCGCCGCGCTCTCGGCCGCGTGCAACGCGAACCCGGTCGTGCTGCTGCGCATGCCGAACAACTTCGTGTACAGCGGCCTCGGCATCAATGCGGACTCGCACAACCAGTCGCATCGTCTGTCGGACGCGAGCATGAGCGGTCCGTGCGTGGCAGACGCCGTAAACAATCTGAAGAAGATCGACTCGTACTACGCCTCCAAGTTCGCCAGCTTGGTCAAGTACCTCGACAGTATCCCCGAGGGTGATGGCAAGACCGTGCTCGACAACAGCGTCGCGTTCTGGCTGAACGAGCACTCGGACGGCAACGCCCACAACATGAACAACACGCCGTTGATTCAGGCCGGTAGCGGTGGTGGCTACTTCAAGCAGGGCAAGATCATCAACCTCGACACCGAGTCGGGCGGCACCGCGACCGACTTCCTCGGCCGCAGCCTCTCGCAATGTGTGCCGGGCGCGCCGCAGACGTCCGACGGCGTGAGCCAAGGCACGGGCACGGTGGCCAAGTTCGGCAACATGCCGATCAACAAGTACTTCTGCAATGTCATGAGCGCGATGGGCATGAAGGCAGACGCCAACGGTTTCCCGGCGAAAGACGGCCCCGCGAGCGAGGTCACTCACTTCGGCTACTCCGACAAGACCGAGGAGTTTGCCGGTGGTTTGGACGCAGTGCCGGGTCACAAGATCTGGAGCCCGGGCGGATACGCCCAACTCAAGGCCTGAGAGCTCGAGCTAAACGAGTCGCGACAAAGGCCCTTCCCGTGGAAGGGCCTTTTCGCTTTTGTGCGCTAGTATCGAAGCGCAGAATGCGCGGCGACCCGCCGCTCTGGTCACGCTCATGCTCGTGAAGTCACTGTTCATCCCTGCCGCGCTGTTCATCGTCGCCTGTTCGAACGACGAACCGTCCGACGCGGCTCACTGTTCTGCTGATGGCGTGCGCGTGAGCGGCATAGTCGCAACAGGCGGCGAGGCGGGTGACACCGCGGCCAACCGCAGCTTGTTTTTTCCGGCCAACCTCAGCGTGACTCCGCGTCCCGGCATCAACAGCGTCTTCAACGTGATCGCTCTGACGTTGCTGCCCAGCACGGGCGGCGCGGATGTCTACGCGGCCGTACGCAATGACGGCGCGATTCTGGCTTGTAATGCGTCATTTTCAGTCGAGCTGCACGACAAGGACGACCAGATCGTGGGCTCCAGCATCAGCGGCCTCGTGACGCGCGGCTTCTATCGCTTCACGGACGGCTCAGGAACCGTCGCAGGCTGCGTGGCCCCCGGCGAGCTGACGATGATCGCAATCCGCGAGATCGCATTGTATGCGCCGTTCGAAAACGTGCTGAGCGCGGTCTACCAATCCAACTATTGGGGCGACTTGAAGGTCACCCCGACGGATGGCGTCAGCCTCACGAACGTCAAACCGGTGAGCCGCAGCGCGGGCATCGCGTACACCGGTGAACTCGTCAACGGGCTCGATACCGAGCTCAGCAGCCCGACCGTGGCCGTGTTCCCACTCAACGCCGTTGGGCGCCCGCTCAGCGTGGCCTACGGCGCAACCTCTGGCGTACTCACGCCGTGCGGTAAGTGGGAATTCGAGACCAGCGCCGTGAGTGAACCCCAAGCCGGTGTAGCCTTCGACGCTTACCCGATGGGCGGACCGTCAGCGACACAATGACCGTATTTGGAATCGAAGGAGGAAGCGTGATACCCGCATTTCGTCTGCGCATCTTGCAAGGGTTGATGATTTCGATCGCCGTGGGCTCGCTCGTGGCCTGTCACAAGAAGACGCCAGAAAAGCCGAAGCCCGACGTAACGGTCGTCAAAAAGAGCCCCGCCGAGCTCAAACAGCTCGCCGATACGGCAACTCAGTCGCTCGAAGGCCTCAAACCCCAACTCGCGGGATTGAATGCGCGGTTCGTCGCCCTGCACGAAAAGTTCGATCCGTTGCCGTCCGATCTACCCGACTTTGGCGAGACCCGCGGCAAGTTCAACGCCGTCGATGAAGGCCTCGGACGCATGAACGCGAAGGTCCCGTGGCTTACCGGCCAGATCGACGCGGCCGTGAAAGCGGGAGACGGCGCAGAGCTGGAAGAGCTCAACAAATCCATCGCCAACAGCTACAGCGAGGTGCAGGAGGTCGACAAGCTCGCCACCGAGTTGCTCCACGAAGTGATGCCCTTCACACGCATCGCCGCCGAAGTCGAAGCGAGGCGGAAAGCGCAGTGTGAGTCGGACAACAAGGGGGCGGCCACGGCTGCCGCCGCCGCGATGTCGAAGAAAATGTCGACTCACTGAGAGCCGCGTTCGCACCCGCGGCGCGCGCCGCGCTGAGTTCTATTGCGGCGGCGCGCCCTTGGCGATCCACGCCTGGATCGCGGCGACCTTCGCGGGCGCGACGCACGCCTCGATGTCCGCGCCGTCTCCCGGGAAGCATTTGCCGTAGGGCATGCGACTGGTGATGTTCGGGGCTGTGCCGCAATCACCCTGCAGTACCTTGATCAGCGCACTGTCGGCGGGGCTCGCCGTGTCTACCAGCTTGCCGCAGTTCGCGGTCACGTGAGTGGTGAGCGTTTCGTAGAGCTTCGGGTCGTCAGGAGTCCAATACAGGGGGATGCCCTCTGCACCGTGACAGCCACCGCCCGTGCAAGGCGTCATGGCGATCACGTCTCTCACGGTGTTGAAGGAAGCGGCGACGGTCTCGCTAGTTCCCGCGGAGCCCGCGGAGCCCGCGGAGCCCGAGATGCCGCCCGCGCCGCCGCCACTCACGCCGGCTGCGACGCCACTGACACCCCCGTCGCTGCCTCCGCTCAGCGCACCGCCCTTCCCAGCGGAACCAGCGGAACCAGCGGAACCAGCGGAGTTCGGCGGGGCCGAGGGCGCTGCGCCAGTGTTGGCTGATGATTTGTCACTGCTGCAGTTTGCGAGCAACAAGGCCACCACCAGTGTGGCAGACACAAAAGAAAGCGACGAGTTCGATGGAGACATGAGCTCTACTCGGGTTTATCGCGCTGCGAAAGCGCAAGGGTTCAACGCCCACCGCGTAGGCCCGTCGCCACGTTCGACCCAGAACGAAGGCGGCGCGCATTTAAAAGCCCGCGCCGCCGCTGCGTTGCTTACTGCTGCGGCGCGCCTTTGGCGATCCACGCTTGGATGGCGGCAATCTTCCCGGGATTCACGCAAGACTCGGTGTCGACATCGCCCTGGAAGCACTTATCCTGGGGCATCCGCGGAGTGACGTTGGGCGGCGTGCCGCAGTCGCCTTGCAATACCTTGATGAACGCGCTGTCGGCCGGGCTGGCGGTATTGATCAGCTTGCCGCAATTTAGCGTCACGTGCGTGGTCAACGTCCCGTACAGCTTGTCGTCTACCTTCATTTCGAGACGATTGCCTTCGCCGCCGTGACATCCGCTGCCGAGGCAGCTCGTCGTCTCGATCACCGCTTTTACGGTAGCGAACGAGGCTTCGAACGTGGAGCCACCCGCGGTGCCCGATCCGGCACTACCAGCGGCACCGACGCTACCACCCGCTGCACCGCCACCGCTCACGCCACTGCCTGCGGAGCCTGCGGCACCACCGGCGCCGGCGGCGGCGCCACCTGCGCCGGCTCCACTGACTCCGCTGCCAGCTGAGCCCGCTTTACCAGCGGTGCCGGAGCTCGAACCGCCCGTGGCCGGAGCACCCGCTGTGCCGGGCGTCCCCGGCTCGTCACTGCTACCGCAGTTTACCAGGAACAAGAGCGTAGCGAGCGTAGCGGGGACCGCAAAGAGTGAGGCTTGAAATTTCATGGCTTCGAAGAGTACTGCAGGAGTGAAGTCTCCGCAGGAGTGACGGACACTATAGCTTCCGCTACGATTGAATCAACCGAGAAGGGCGAGGTTTCACGGTTGATTGGCGCAAACTGCAGGCGAAATTTTTATCGCCTTGCGTCGTGCGAGGTTTTATTTTTTACGCGGCCGCGTTTGTTGATACACCGAACAGCGAAGGATTCCGCATGACGCGCCCGAAGACCAATATCTGTCTCAACATGATCGTGAAGAACGAGGTGAAGGTTCTTCCGCGTCTGTTCCAGTCACTCAAAGATTACATCGATTATTACGTTATCGTCGACACGGGCTCGACCGACGGAACCATCGAACTCATCCGCGGCGAAATGGATCGCTATGGGATCCCGGGTGAGGTTCACGAGCGGCCGTGGGTGAACTTCGGCGTGAACCGCCAGCAAGCGCTGGAGCTCGCCGTCGCCGCGGACAAAGCCGATTGGCTCTTGTTCATCGACGCAGACGAAGAACTCGGCGTCTCCGACCCGAAATTCTACGAGAAGCTCGAGCCAGGGGTCAGCTACCTGATCGAAAAGCACCAGCGCGAGTTGCGCTATGCGGTGCGCCACCTGATCAACATCCGCAGCGCGAGCTTTCGCTGGGCGGGCCCGGTCCACAACTACCTCGTGGTCGAGGGCAAGCAGCGTCAAGAGCTTCGGAAGGACGTGTGGATCATCTATCACTCGGGAGAGGGCGCCAAGTCTCACGGCGTCACACAGGAGCAGAAATTTCTGCGCGATGCCAAGCTGCTCGAAGAAGAACTCGAGCGAAACCCGAACGACGCCCGCAGCCAGTTTTATCTGGGGCAATCTTACCGAGATGCGGGGCACACCGAGCGCGCGCTCGAAGCTTACAAGAAGCGCGCGGCGATGGAAAATGGCTGGGCCGAAGAGCGCTTCGTCGCTCAGCTGGAGGTAGGAAGAGCGTCCGTTCGCCTGGAACGGCCCGAAGCCGTGGTACTCGGCGAGCTGCTCGCGGCCTACTCGCTACGCCCGACACGCGCCGAACCGCTATACGAGTTGGCGCGGTATTACCGACTGCGTCAGGGCTACGCGATGGCCACACTGTTCGCAAAGGCAGGCACTGCGACGCCGCTACCCAATGACGAATTGTTCGTCGTCCAAAGCGTGTACACTTGGCAGCTGCTCGACGAACTGGCGGTTGCCGCCTATTGGGTCGGTGACTATGCCACGTGCAAGCGTTGCTCCGAGGCCGTGATCAATCAGGTCGAGCGCGGGAATATAGTCCCTGAAGCCGAGCTCCAGCGCATCCGCCTCAATTTGTCCGAGGCCAAGCAAAGGCTCGGAATAACGGAATAATCCTTATATACGGCGTTGCGCAAACGGGGAGCTTGCATATACTCACCCACCATTCGGGGCGTCGTTCCCTCACTAAGTACCCCGCGTCAACGGGGACGGCCTCAACCTACAATTCGAGCCCACGCGTCGAGCTCGCGCAGCGTCTCACAGACAGGCAAAAAACTAATGGATAAGTCGTTCCTCCCCGTCTCCGCGATCGTTCTTGGCTTCCTCGGTGCTGGCTGCTTCGGCGCTAGCGACGACGCACCGCCCGGCCCCTCGACGGGCTCAACGGCTGGTACGACCGGCGCGGGCGTTGCTGGGTCGACGTCGGGCTCGACCGCGGGCTCCGCGGGCAAGGGTGCAACCGGCGGCAGCTGTCTGCCTCCCTGCACGGGTGACACCGGCGGTACGGGTGGTACTGGCGGCACCGGCGGTACGGGTGGTACTGGCGGCACCGGCGGTACGGGCGGCGTGGGTGGCTCGGTCGGCACGGCCGGCGCAGGCGGCCGTGGCGGCGCTTCGGGTTCCGGTGGCGCATCGGCGGGCTCTGGCGGCAAGGCCGGCTGATTTCGACCCCCGAGAGCGACCGCTCTCGGCCGCACAGAAGCAGGCGTGAGGTGGTGGCGGTGAGAAACCGTCACCACTTTCGACGGGTAGCGCGAGGCACTCGCCCTACCCGTCGCCGCCCGCTGTGAAAACGATCATCCGATCAGCGTCACTGGTCCGCGAGCGTGACGAATGATGAACGCGGCTTCGCACAGCCTCGACGTTCGCGCGATGCCTCGAGCAGCAATATCCATTGTCGCCGAACATTACGAACATGCCACCGTTCGCGTCCTCGTTTGCGTGACGGAAGCCCGACGATCCTTGCACTGCGTGGCAGCGTGCTTCACTTTCTGATTCGGACGTAATGATGAGAAAACTTCAGCTATCGGTCTTGGGCACCGCGCTCATTTTCAGTGCAGCTTGCGGCTCGTCCGACGACGGTGGCAACAAGGGTTCTGCGGGTGCTCCCGCGGGCAGCACCACCGCCGGCAGCTCCGCCGGTGGTGGCGCGCCGAGCAACACGGCGGGCTCTGCGAACGTGAGCGGCTCGGGCGGCACGCCCGCCGCAGTGGCAGGCTCCGGTGGCACGCCCGCAAACCCAACTGGCGGCAGCGGTGGCTCCGCTCCGCAGGCCGGCACGAGCGGCAACACCGCGGGCAGCGGCGGCACACCGGTCGAGCCGGTAGTGCGGCCGGCACTGGTCACGTCGGGCCCCGGCGCGTATTGGAAGGAAGGCACGCTCACGCCCATGAGCGGCGGCACGGCCACCGTGACGGTCGATCCGGCGAGCGTGCTCCAGTCATGGATCGGCTTCGGCGGCACCTTCAATGAAGCCGGTTGGGACGCACTGTCCGTGCTCCCGCAAGCCGATCGCGACCGCGCGATTCGACTTCTGTTCAGCGCTTCCGAAGGCGCGAACTTCGCCTGGGGTCGCATCCCGATCGGCGCCAGCGACTACGCGATGGACCGCTACACGCTCGACGACACGCCGAGCAACGCCGCCGACTTGACGATGGAAAAATTCTCGATCGAGCGCGATCGCATGCGCTTGATCCCGTTCATCAAGGCCGCGCTGGCCGTGAAGAGCAACATCAAGTTCTGGGCCAGCCCCTGGACTCCACCCCCGTGGATGAAGACGCCCGCCGTGTACGACGGCACGGACGCTCCCCCGAGTGGCGGCTCGGCCACCTTCAACGCCAAGATGAAGAGCGACTCGGCCACGCTCGCTGCGTACGCGCTGTACTTCGCGCGCTTCATCGAAGAGTACGGCAAAGAGGGGATCGCGATCTCCAACGTGTCACCGCAGAACGAACCCGGCTACGCGACTCGCTATCCGTCGTGCCTGTGGGACGACGGCGTGCTCGGCACGTTCGTGGGCACGCACCTCGGGCCGCTCTTGGCGCAGCGCAACCTCGCGACCAAGGTCTGGTTCGGCACGCTGTCGAACGACACGACGTACCCCGTCGACATCATGAGCCTCACGGCAGAGGCCGCCAAGTACACCAACGGCGTTACGCTGCAATGGAACACGATTGCGCGCATTCCGTCGATCTTGAGCGCGCACCCGACGTACCAAATCATGCAGTCGGAGCACAAGTGCGGCAATTACCCGTTCACGGTTGCCGGCACGCCCGCGTTCAACCCCGAAAAGCCGGCCAACGACCAAGCCTACGCGGTGGAGAGCTGGGGTTACCTCAAGCAATGGATCCAAGCCAAATCCAACGGCTACAGCGCGTGGAACATGGTCTTGGACGTGAACGGCAAGAACCTCGATGCGCAGCGCCCCTGGCCGCAAAATGCGCTCTTGGTCGTGGACCGCGCGACCAAACAGCTGATCGTGACTCCGACCTATCATGTCTTCCGTCACCTCTCGTATTTCGTCGACCCGGGCGCGGTACGCGTGAACGTGACGGGCGGTGATGCCGTCGCGTTCAAGAATCCGGACGGTAGCCTGATCACGGTGCTGTTCAACTCGGGCAACGCCGCCGCCATGACGTCGGTTGCACTCGGCGGTGGGACTTCGGTCCAAGTTCAGGTGCCAGCGCAAGGCTGGGCGACGATCAATTGGAAGGGCTGACCGGTGATGAACGTGACGAATCGAATGCGAGCTGGTCTGTTTCTTCCGGGCCTCGTCTGCTTGGTGCTGAGCGGCGCGTGTAGCTCCAGCAAGGAAAGCGGCACGGGCGGCGCAAGCGGCGCGCCGAGCACAGGCTCCGCGGGCAGCGGCAACCCGGGCAGCGCAGGCAGTACCCCGAATACGAGCGGTGGCTCCGCGGGCACGCCAGCTGCGGTAACGGCGGGCACGGGCGGCACCACTATCCCCGGTGGCGGCGGCGCGAGCTCGGTGAGCGGCGCGCCCGGCATGGGCGGCATGTTGGGCTCGGACGAGACCTATCCCGTGCCGGCCAACGCGGCAGACGAAACCGGCGCCGACCTTTGGCTGCGCTATCCCAAGGTGCCGATCCCCGGACGCCTCGCGCAATATCAAGCCGCGTTCACGCACGTCGTGAGCACGGGCGGCGGCGCGAGCACGCAGGCCGCCGCTGATGAATTGGTGCAAGGGTTGAGCGGGCTCACCGGCACCACGGTCACCACCGCGACCGCCGTCCAGGGCGCGGGCGCGGTGTTGCTCGGCACACCCACGACCTCCACCGTGATCGCGGGCCTGCCGCTCGCGAGCGAGCTCGCGGCCCTCGGCCCCGAAGGCTACTTGGTGCGCACCGCGGACGTTTCCGGGCAAAGCGCCACCGTCGTCGCCGCGAACAACGAGATCGGCGTGCTGTACGGCAGCTTCGCCCTGCTGCGCTACCTGGCGACGCACAGCGCAATCACGGGGCTCTCGCTCAAGGATTCGCCCAAGATCAAGAATCGCTTGCTCAACCACTGGGACAACCTCAATGGCACGGTCGAACGCGGCTACGCCGGCGCGTCGCTGTGGAATTGGAGCGCGCTGCCGGGCACGCTTTCCCCGCGCTACAAAGCGTACGCGCGTGCCAATGCTTCGATTGGTATCAACGGTACGGTGCTGACCAACGTGAACGCGGACAAAGCGTTCCTCACCGCCGCGTATATCAGCAAAGTGAAGGCGCTGGCGGACGTGTTCCGCCCGTATGGCATCAAGGTTTATCTGAGCGCGCGCTTCAGCGCGCCGGTCGAGATCGACGGCCTCAGCACCGCCGACCCGACGAACGCCACCGTGCTCAAGTGGTGGGCGGACAAAGCCAACGAGATCTACACCGCGATCCCCGATTTCGGCGGCTTCTTGGTGAAGGCGAACTCCGAGGGACAACCCGGCCCCCAAACCTACAACCGCACGCACGCCGACGGCGCGAACTGCCTGGCCAAGGCCGTCAAATCTCACGGGGGCATCGTGATTTGGCGCGCCTTCGTGTACTCCGCGACGAACGAATCGGACCGCATCAAACAAGCGTACGAAGAGTTCCAACCGCTCGACGGCAAGTTCGACGACAACGTGTTGGTCCAGGTCAAGAACGGCCCCTTGGACTTCCAGCCGCGCGAACCCTTCAGTCCGCTGTTCGGCGCGATGCCCAAGACCCCGCTCTCGCTCGAGGTGCAAATCACCAAAGAGTACCTCGGTGAAGACACGCACCTCGCCTACCTAGGCCCGATGTACGAAGAAGTCTTGAAGGCCGACACCCAGGTGGGCGGCGCAGGCGCGACCGTCGCGCGCGTCGTCGACGGATCGCTCGAAAAGCACACGCTCAGCGCGATGTCCGGCGTCGCCAACATCGGCAGTGACACCAACTGGAGCGGCTCGCACTTCAATCAGGCCAATTGGTACGTGTATGGCCGGATGGCCTGGAGCCCCGACATCAGTGCGCAAGCGGTGGCCGAGGAGTGGGTCCGACAGACATTCTCCAACGATCCAGGCTTCGTGACGCCCGTGGTCGGCATCATGATGGGCTCACGCCAAGCCTTGGTGAACTACATGGAGCCGCTTGGGCTCGCGCACATGATGGGCACCGACCACCACTACGGCCCCGCACCGTGGGTCAGCAACCTCAGCCAACCGCAGTGGAACCCGGTCTACTATCACAAGGCCGACGCCACGGGCCTCGGCTACGACCGCACCTCGACCGGCAGCAACGCGGTCTCTCAATATTCCAGCGCCGTCGGCCAAGCGTTCGCCAACAAAGCGACGGTCTCGCCAGACTCGCTGCTGTTCTTCCACCACATCGGCTGGACCGAAAAGATCTCCACCGGAAAGACGCTCTGGGAAGAGCTCGTCCTTCGCTACAGCACCGGCGTCGACGACGTCGGACGCATGCGCGCGGCATGGATGCCTCTCGCGAGCCGCATCGACGCCAAGCGCTTCGGCGAGATCTCGGACTTCCTGCAAATCCAGCACTACGAAGCGCGCTGGTGGCGCGACGCGTGCCTCAGCTACTTCGCGACGTTCTCCAAGCAGGCCATCCCCGCGGCCTACGCGCCGCTCGGCAACACCCTGAGCTACTACCAGGGCCTCACCTGCCCCCCCGACGTGAAGAAGCCACGCTGCACTCAGGTCTACACAGGCACGCCCTCCCCCGCTGTCTTGCCCTGACGTGAGACCGCACCCGGGGTGAGATCACGTTTCACCCCGGGGTGCGCTCGCGAGCGTTCGAATCGCGCCACATCTTCAGGAAGAGAGAGGGCGCTCGCGATCCCGCCGCGCACCTCTCGATACGCCGCCATTCCCGCGAATTACGAGCCGCTTGTCGTCGCTTGTCGTCGCTTGTCGTCGCTTGTCGTCGCTTGCCCGCTTGCCCGCTTGCCCGCTTGCCCGCTTGCCCGCCACTGGCACACGGGGCACCTCGCCAACCAATCACGCGTCGCGTTCTAAACATCTTTTCACGCCGGCCAGACGCCGCGCCGCGCCCCTCCGCGCGTCAAAATTATGCTTCGCGCACAAAGCATCTTTCTCGGCGGCGAAACGCCGGTCCGCGTCAAAATTATGCTTCGCGCACGAAGCATCTTTCACAGCGGGCACGCGTCGCGCCGCGCCGCGCGTCAAAATTATGCTTCGCGCACGAAGCATCTTCTCGGCGGACAGACGCCGCGCCGCGCCCCGCCGCGCGTCAAAATTATGCTTCGCGCACAAAGCATCTTTCTCGGCGGACAGACGCCGCCGCGCCGCGCCGCGCGCCAAAATTATTCTTCGCGCACGAAGCATCTTTCACAGCAGGCAGGCGCCGCGCCGCGCCGCGCCGCGCCGCGCGCCAAAATTATCCTTCGCGCACGAGGCATCTTTGGCGCGGTTAGACCGCCCGCTCGCTGGACTGCGGTTCGTTCTGGGAGAGCGCGACGCGACGCCGAAGGCTGGGGCGGTCGCGTCGTAGCGAGCGACCATCAACAAAAACTCTGTTGCTGGAGCTGGCGGGCGAGCGCGCGCGCGCGTGGCGATGGGCCGGCGCGTGAGAGGTGAGCTGTTTACGCGCGGGCGGTGGAGCGAGAGAGTCGCACGTCCATCCAGACGGCGAGCGCGAGCACGACGCCACGAGCGATGAATTTCATCTCGGGCGAGAGGGCGAGCAGGGTCATGCCATTGAGCAGCACGCACATGATCAGCGCGCCGAAGAGCACGCCGACCACCGTGCCGCGGCCGCCCTTGAGGCTCGTGCCGCCGATCACGCACGCGGCGATCGCGTCGAGCTCCATCAGGGCCCCGGTGGTGGTGGTCGACGCGCCGGCGAACGCGGTTTGCAAGAAGCCGGAGATGGCGACGATCACGCCCATCACGGCGTAGGCCAAGATGACGACCTTGCCGGTGGGGACGCCGGAGACGAGCGCGGCCTCTTCGTTGCCGCCGATTGCGTATAGGTAGCGACCGAAGCGGAAGTGCTGGGAAAGCACGTGAATCACGAACGCGGTCGCGCCGAGCACGACCAATGACAGCGGCAGGCCGCGGTATTGGTTCAACACGACGACGAACAGCGCGAGCAGCTGAGCGGAGAGGAACCAGCTCAAGAACGCGCCCTCGCCGTCCGCGGCTAGCTTGCGCGCTCGGCGCTTCTTCACGTTGTTGAACGCGGCGAGGCCGAGCAGGGCGATGATCACGGCGCCGAGCGCGTAGCCGAGTACCGGCGGCAGGTAGTACGTGGTCAGGACCGAGTACAGGTTCTGATCGCCACCCGTAACGACGGGGATCGTCGAGTTGTTGATCACGAGCCAGTGCACGCCCTTGAACACGAGGAGCCCGCCGAGCGTGATGATGAAGGACGGGATCTTCTCCTTCACGATGATGGCGCCCATGCCCGCGTAGATCGCGACGCTGACCAACGCGGCGATGAGCAGCGCGAGCGGCGCGGAGAGCCCCTTGCCGGTGACGAGCACCGCGGCCAAACCGCCAACGAGCCCGAGGCCGCTGCCGACGCTGAGGTCGATGTGCCCGGGCACGATGATCAGCAACATGCCGAGGCTGAGCACGGCCGTCGCCGAGAGCTCGATCGCCAGCTGCGAGAGATTGCGCGAGCTCAAGAACGCGGGGTCCATCACCGAGAACACCACGCCGATGATCACGAGCGCGATCAGCATCGAGAAGTCGCGCAGGTTGGCCTTCGCCGGTTTGTGCGGGGTGCTGGCCTTCACGTCTTTCACGTTTTGCGCGTTCTGCACGTCTTGCGTCGTCATGCTGACCGTCGCCTCTTTCGCCGTTTGCGTGGTCATGATTGCTCCGGTTGCGGCGGCGCGGCCTGACTCGGGCGCATCGCGGCGGCCAATAGGGCCTCTTGCGTGATTTCGCTACCTGTAAACGAGCCGCCGATGCGGCCCTCGGACAACATCAAGATGCGATCACTCATGCCGATCAGCTCCGGGAGCTCGCTCGAGACGAGCAGCACGGCCACGCCTTGCGCGGTCAGGTCGTTGATCAGCTCGTAGATTTCGAACTTGGCGCCGACGTCGATGCCGCGGGTGGGTTCGTCGAGCAAGACGACCTTGGGTTTGGTCATCAGCGCCTTGCCGAGCACGATCTTCTGCTGGTTGCCGCCCGAGAGCGTGCCCGCGATCGTTTCTTGGTTCGAGGCCTTGATGCGCATCGAACGGACGTACTCGTCGTTGCGTTTGATTTCCCGATCGCGGTCGACGATGCCGCCCGGCGAAAACTCTTCGATCGCCGAGAGCGAGAGGTTGAAGCCGACCGTCTGGTTGAGCACGAGTCCGAACCGCTTGCGGTCTTCGGTCACGAGCACGAGGCCTTGCGCGATGCACGCGGCGGGTGCGGTGGCGAGCGGCGCTTTCTCGAACTCGACCGTGCCCGTCTTGCGGTCACCCCAGATGCCGAACAGGTGCATGAGCAGCTCACTGCGGCCCGCGCCCATCAACCCGCCGATGCCGAGCACCTCACCCTGATGCAGCTCGAGCGAGATATCGTGCAGCCGCAGCTTCTCAGTGCCCCGCTCGGCGACGTTGAGCCCTTTCACCGAGAGCAGACACTGGCCCGGATGCGACTTCCGGCGGGGGAAAAGATTCTCGATTTCGCGCCCCACCATGTGCGCGATCACCTGCGCGCGGTCGGTCTGCTTGGTGTCGAGCGTGATCACGGTCTGGCCGTCGCGCAGCACCGTGATGCGGTCGGACAGCTCGAACACCTCTTCCAAACGGTGGGAGATGTATACGGAGCTCACGCCGCGGCTGCGCAGCTCTTTGACGATGGTGAGTAGCGTTGCCACCTCTTTGTCGGTGAGCGCGGCGCTCGGCTCGTCCAAGATCAGGACTTTGGACTCTTTGCGCAGCGCCTTCGCGATTTCGACCAACTGCCGCTGACCAATGCCGAGATCGGCGACGATCGCGCTGGCGCTGACGTCGATGCCCCAGCGCGAGAGCAGGTTGTCGGTCTCGGTCAGCATGCGGTCGTGATCGACCGCGCCGAAGCGCGTCGGTTCATGACCCAAGAACACGTTCTCGGCGACCGTCATTTCGGGCACCAGCGCGAGCTCTTGGTGAATGACGGACAGGCCCGCGCGCTCCGAATCCGCGATGGCGCCGAAGCGTTGCACTTGGCCGCTCATCACGATCTCACCCTCGTAGCTGCCGTGCGGCCAAATGCCCGAGAGCGTCTTGATCAGCGTGGATTTGCCGGCGCCGTTTTCACCGCACAGCGCATGCACTTCGGCCGGGCGGAGGTCGAAGTCGACCCCGCGCAGCGCGAGCACCTGTCCGAAGCGCTTCACCAGCCCGCGCGCTTCGAGCACGGGCTTTTGCGCCTCAGGGTTTCCCATACACTTCCTCGCGCGAGTGAAAGCCGTCTTTCACCACGGTGGAGTCGACGTTGTCTTTGGTCACGGTCACCACGTCGAGCAAGATCGTCGGCACTTCACGCTTGCCGTTGCTGAGCTCCGCTTTGGCGACTACCGGTTTGCCCGTGGCGAGCGCGACGGCCACCTCGGCCGCGCGTTTGGCCAACGCCTGCACCGGCTTGTAGATGCTCATCGATTGCTCGCCGCCGACGATGCGCTGAACGGCGACCAACTCGGCGTCTTGCCCGGTGACCACGACTTTGCCGGCCAAGCCTTCTTCTTTCAAAGCCTGAATCGCGCCGCCCGCCGTGCCGTCGTTCGAAGCGAGCACGGCATCGATGCCGTGGCCGTTCTTCGTGATGGCGGCGTTCATGATGCGCTTGGCGTTCTCCGGCTTCCAGTCATCCGCCCAGTCTTCGTGCACGACCTGCACGGCGCCGGATGCGATCGCGTCTTTGAGCGCCTTGTCTTGGCCATTCTTGAACAAGACCGCGTTGTTGTCGGTCTTGGAGCCGTAGATGCGCACGAGCTTGATCGGCTTCGTGCCCTTGAGCTTCTCGAGGATGTATTGGGCTTGGAGTTCGCCGACATGCTCGTTGTCGAACGTCATGTACAAGTCCAAATCGCTGTCGACGATGATGCGGTCGTAAGCGATGACGGGGATGCCCGCGCGTTCCGCCACTTCCACACCTTTGGCCATCGCTTTGCCGTCGTGCGGCACGATCACGATCACGTCCATTTTGGAGGTGATGAGTGACTCGACGTCGGCCACTTGGCGCGTGTCGTCACTGTTGGCAGAGAGCACGGTGACCTGCGCGCCGAGCTCCTTGGCGCGCGCCAAGAAGGCGTCGCGGTCCTTGGCCCAGCGCGCCTCTTTCAAGGTGTCGAGCGACAGGCCAATCTTCACGACCTTCGGGCCAGAGGCGGCACCGGCGGTGTTCTCCCCGCTACCGGAGCCCCGACCGAGCACGAGGCCAATCAGAACGCTGATAGCGAGAGACGCGACTACGAGAAAGGATTTGAAGCTCATGTACCGACCCGAGGGGCGGCGGAGTAGACCAAAGCTTAAGGAAAGATGCTAGCCGTAATTGGGTTTACTCTTCGACTTCGAGTGTCGAGCGCACGCCCGCGGCCGCCTCACTCCGGAACAACGGAGTGAGGCATGCCCGCCAATCGCAGCTTCGATCAGTGCTTTAGTCAGTAGAACGAAACGTTGTCGATCGTGAAGGTAACGACGCAGGGCGTCGGCGCGCTCGCGCTACCGCCCGTGCCGGCGGATGCGCCGCCCGAACCCGCGGACGCTCCCGCGGCTCCCGCGGATGCGCCGCCGCTGCCGGCGCCGCCGGCGCTGTCGCCGCCGGTGCCCGCGCCGCCCGATGCGCCGCCGCTTCCGGACGTGCCCGAGCTACCACCCGCTTCGGTGCCGCCCGAACCGCCAACGGTACCGGCACCGCCGGCAAGGCCTCCGGTGCCTCCGTCGGAGACACCACCACCACCGCCCGCTCCGCCGCCGCCAGCTCCGCCACTACCGACGAGCGACGAGCCGCCCTCGGGCGGGCATTCGAACTGCCACTGAATCGCCATCAGCTCCGTGTTGTTCAGCGCAGATACAGGCACACCGCCGCTGAACGAAGTCCAAGGGAGTGAGTTGGTCCCAGACACGACGGCGGAACCGCTCGGCGTCACGACCGTCGTGGGGCTCAGACAGTCTGAGTATTGCGTCGCCATGCTCGTCGGCACGCAATCACCAGGCCGAGTGCCGGGAGATGCGGTCGACGGAAAATCGCTCCTCTGCTGCATTTGCACTTTGAGCGTCGCGCCGCCCAGCAGCGAAGAGGGACCGATGTCGAATTTGAGCCCTTGGGTCGTGCTCGCGTTCGTACACTTGGGTCCGAAGTTGAACATGTAGCCCATGTAGTCGCCGGGCTCGATCGACGCGGTGATGGTCAATGTTTCGCCGTGCAGCGTGGCTCGGCCCGCGGAAGCGGCCTTGCCTTGGTAAAACACGTCACCACCCGTGAGCGAGGTAGAGCTGCCCCAAAGCTCGCCCTTGCCCGCCGTCCAAGTGGCGCCGTCCGTGACGCCCTTCAAGGTGGCCGCGCTGAAGTCGGTGAGCAGTTGGTTCGGCGGCAACGGCGTACAGTTGTTCACCACCGCACCACCCGCGCTGCCACCACTGCCGGCTGCGCTACCGCCGCCACCGCCCGTGCCGGGCCCACCACCCACCACGGTGCTGCCCGCGCTGCCTGCCGTTCCTAGACTACCCGCACGACCGGCGTCGTTTGCAACGCCGGCATTGCCCGCCGAGGCGCCGCCTGCACCCGCCGTATTGCCACCCGAGATGGAATCATCCGAGCTACAGGCTACGGCAATCAATGCGCATGCCGCGAGCGTCGCCGCGGACATCCATACAGCGCTGTTCGTTCTCGTCATTTTGAAGCGGACCTCTTTGGGTTCTCAACCGAAACGGAAGACTTGTACGTGGTGATAAGTCTGGCCTGGTTCCAAGATGACTTGTTTCCGCCACGCGGGCACGGCAATCGCATTCGGAAATGCCTGGGTCTCCAAGCACACGGCCGCGTGCTGAGTGAAGCGCCGACCCTTACCGCTCAGGCTACCATCGAGGTAATTGCCCGTGTAGAGCTGCACCCCAGGTTGGTTGGCGCTGACGTGCATCGAGCGCCCCGAAGTCGGATCGTGCAGAAGCGCAACAGGGCGCAGTTCGTGCTCGTTCCCGCGCACCACGAAATTGTCGTCGAATCCGCGCGGAGCGCCGTCGCGCTCGGGCAGGGCACTCCCGAGCGGGCGCGACGTGCGAAAGTCGAAGGGCGACCCCGCGACCGCGGCGAGCGTGCCGTCGGGCACGACGCCCGGCGTGCGCTCGTCCGCGTGGACGACGAGCTCCTGATCGAGCACGTCGCTGCGACTCTGCCCACCCAGGTTGAAGTAACCGTGATGAGCGAGATTGAGCAGCGTGGGGCGGTCCGCGGTGCCCGTGAGGATGATCTCGAACGTGGAGCCCGTGACTCTGAACTCGGCTTCTGCCCGGACATGCCCGGGATAACGCCCTTCCCCATCCGGCGAATCGTGGCTCAACCGCACGCTCGCGCTTTGCCCGTCATCGCTGACGCGTGAGCCTTCGAAGCGCCAGAGCGCTTTGTCCCAGCCGCTGTAGCCACCATGCAAATGGTGCGGCCCGTCGTTCGTGTCGAGCTGATACTCGTGGGCGCCGAGTTCGAAGCGGCCGTGCGCGATGCGATTGGCGACACGGCCCACGATGCCGCCGACGAAGGCCGGACACGCGGCGTACTCCTCCACGCTCCCGAACCCGAGCACGACGTCATCGACGTGGCCGTCGCGATCGGGGACGAGCAGCGCTTGCACGGTGGCGCCGTAGTCGAGCACGCGCAGCTCCAGCGCATCACTGCCAAGGGTGGTGAGGCCGACATCGGCCTCACCGAGGCGACCAAACGAGCGCCGAGAGACGTTCACGCTCACTGGCTGAAGACCGGCGAGCGCGTTTGGCCGTTGACCTCGAAGATCACGTTCTTCATCGTTACCGTGCCCTTGGTCTCGTCATCGATTTCGCTACCGACTTCGAGGCGGGCGAGCCACATCTCCTTCGAATAGCCGTTCCTTGCCATCAGGTAGTCGAGCAACGGTTTGACATCGACTTTGCCGTTGAAGGTCTTCTGCGAGCCATCGGTGCCACGGAACTGGAAATAGCGCCATTTGCCGCCCGCCCACGCATCGTCTTGGACCACCAGCTGATAGCTCTTGGTGCCAGCGGCCACCGTGGTGCAGTCGCCGTTGCATTTCGGCCCGGCGCCGTTGCCCCCCGTGAGCGGCCAACGGTTGTTCTGCCAACCCCAAAAGGTCATCAGCTCGGCGTAGACGCCCGCATTGCCCTGCGTCGTAGCCGGATTCTGTTGGCTCAACCACAACTCGAAGGTCAGATCCCAGGAGCCCTCTTTCGAGAGATTGATGTTGAGGTTCTCGAGCGTGACGCTGGCACTGGTGATGTCCTTGACCTGCTTGGGCAAGAGCGTGGTCGAAGAAAAATTGGGAGAGGTCGCGTCCGGGCTATTGAGGCCGAACGGATGAATGCCGAACTCGATCTGGGGAAAGTCCGGGTGCGAGCTGTCGTTGGTCGGAGCCGGCGCGCAATCGCCACGGTCGAAGTTCCAGCCGAAGGACTTGTCCGCGTTGATGAACACATTCATCGGCGCGTTGCAATTGAGCGCCGCCGCGCCCCAGTTGTTGTTGATCAGGCGAATCTCGCCCATGCGCAGGTAGTCTTGCTTGACCGCGGTCATGTCACCGGGCTTCGCGTTGGCCTTGCCATTCGCGTCCACGACTGCGCCGCCGCCAGCCGCGCTGTTGCCGGCCGTGCCGATCGGTCCGCTACCGCCTACCCCTGGGGTACCGCCCGTACCAACGTTGCCGCTCCCCGCGACCGGAGTCGAACCGGCCGCGCCGACCGTTCCTGAACCCGCCGTCGCGGCGCCGCCGCTCGTGCCCGATGGACCGCCGGCCTGCGGGCCTCCTGCGGTGCCCGTCGCTGCGCCGGCCGCGCCAACGGTACCGCTGCCGGCCGCACCCGCCGTGCCTCCGGGTGTCGAGTCTGTATCGCTGCCGCAGGCGGAAAGCGCGGCGGCGACGGTGAAACCAACGAGAGTGAGCGAGGTCGGAAGTAAGCGCACGGGATCTCCCAATGTTGAAGGAGTGCGAGGGACGGAAGCCGCGGCTCCCGCGTTTGGGGGTGTTTAGTATATCAGGATTCTAGCGGGGGCCGACGCGTTCGCGGCGTCGACGCAACACTGCGAGTACTGTGAAAGCGAAGAGAGCAGACGCTGACGGTAATTCTGAACCGCGGCTGGAAGTCATTCGGCAACCGCAACCGCTCGAGTCCTTGCCGTCATCACTGGCTGGAGGTGATCCGTTGGCGGCGCCGGCGTTCGTTCCAACTCCAGCCGCAGCCGCTGCGCCGCTACCGGTGCCCGCTGGGTTGCCGCCGGGCCCTGCGCCGCCTGCGCCCGTGGCCGTGCCGCCCGTGTTCGAGCCAGGCGCGCCGCCCGCCGCGGGGCTCGCGCCGCCGGAGCTCGCTCCGCCACCCGCCGATGCGCCGCCGCCAGCGCCGGTCGTCGGCGTGCCACCTGGACCTTGGGTGCAAGTTTCGGTGTAGGTCTTCACGGCGCCGTTGTTGTACGCGCCGATGTCCGGCGTTGCCGGCCGCGCGCTGGCGTTGAAGCACTTGGCGACGCCGCCCTTGGCCGCGATGTAGTCGGTGTCGACGTCGTATTGCCAACGACTGAGCGCAGGGATCAGGCCGAACATCTTTGGGGCGCGTTTGACCAAGCATTTCGGATCGAAGCCGATGTCCGTCGTCGGCACGCCCGCGCCGGTTGCGCCTTTTCCGATCAACGTGCTGGCCGCGCTGGTGAGCGTGAAGTCCGGGTTCGTGCCCTCCGGCGCGGTGAAGAACATCGCCGCGCCCGTGCTCACCACGTTGTTCGACCAACCGCTGGTCGGCTGATTCTGAACCGCCATCGAACCCGCCGGCGCCGTGCCCGTGCCGACGATCACGTTGTTCTTGAAGTTGACGTCCTGAATCGTCACGCCGCCATTCGTGAAGTATAACTCTGAAGGGTTGGTGGGCCCCGTGGCTTGACTACCGAACTGCGAGTTGTGGTAGCAGGTGTTGTTCACGAACGTCGTGCCGCTGCTCTTCGTCAGCCGGAAGCAAGAGCCGCTGTTGCCGAAGGCCAGGTTGTTGCTGAACGTCGCATTGTTCGAGCCTTCGTCGACGATGAAGCCGCTGCCGTCGGTATGCTTCTGTTCGTCGGTATTTTCGAACGAAATAACGCCTTGAACCAAATTCGTGCCCGTCGTCTCGAACAGCGTGACCCCGCTCGACCACGCATGCTCGGTGCTGGTCCCGTTGTGAGCCGCGATCGAGTCGATCAGTTGGAAACTCGGAGCACTGAAGAACGTGAACCCGGTGCGGCCGTTCGAGTAAGAAATACAATTTTTGATCGTCCAGTGGCCGTTGGAGACGTCGGTGTTGTCCGTGCCGCCGACCCAGTGATTGCCGAAGCCGGTACTCCAGCCGCGGACGATCAGCCCTTCGAACCGCAGGTACTCACCTTTCTCGGACGACACGCCCGCGAGTTGGTCCGCGTCCACCGACACTGCGCTCTCGATGATGGGCGTCGCGCAGTCGTCGGCTTTGATCGTGATCGGCGCGGCCTCGGTGCCCGAGTTCTGAATGAACAATTGCCCGTAAGAGCCGCTCGCGAGGATGATCGTATCACCCGCTACGGCCGCAAACGCGGCGCTGCCCAACTTGCAGGGCGTCGAACGCGCCGTACACGCGCTGTCCAAAGTGCCGGTCGGCGACACGTACCAATCGACGGCGTGCGCGGGAGAGGCGACGGCAACGATGAGGGCGACCAGGGGCAAGCTCAGCGTGAGGGCGTGTTTCATCTCTTACCTGGTCCAAAAGGGACAAGAAGCGAGCGTCCAGTCGGCGGGACCGGAGGGCGTTGCTTGCTGGTACCCCATGTGAGCCCCGGCAAGGCAGCTGAGTCTTACAGCCTCGCCCGAGCGGGTCCAGGCGGATGCGCCCAGACTGTCTTTTTCCAAGAATGCTCGCCGGCTCGGGCGTTCACGCGGGCGGCGCGCCCGCGCGGTTGCGACGCGTGAAGAATTGATACGCCGCCATCAGCGCGACGCACACCGCCGTGCTCTCGAACAGACGCTCCGCAAAAAAATCGACCACGACCTGCGCCTCGGCTGCGAAGCGCGTGCCCAGCCAAACCGTGCCGACCACCCAGATGCAGTGACCCGCAACTAGCGCGGGCAAGAACACGAACACGCGCGTGCGCGCGGCTCCCGCCAAGACACACACCGTCAAGAACGGCAACGCCAGCAGCAGCAGCGCGCCCGCACGCGCGAACAATCGTTCCAACGCGCGCAACGCTTTGCCTACCCCTTGTGCTCGCGCTTCGATCCAACTCACGGCCGCGTCACCGTATGCCGAGCCGAGACCAAACACGGCGAGGCTGTACAGCGATCGGCGCAAAACCGTAACGCTCATCAACAACCAGGGGTCGACCCGGCCCGCGACCAAAGCCACATGACGACCGTCGGGCGACAGAGTGACCAGTAACAAAGGGGACTTGACCAACAGCAGTGGCGAAAAAGCAGTCCCCGTGATGCTCGCCACCGTGAGCACGCCGAGAATCAGCCAGCAAGCCCTGACTAGCCGCGTCGGAACGGGCTCGTGAGCGACTGCTTTTCCGCTGGAACTCATGGCGCTCTCCGTCTCGGTCAGTGCGGCGTTTTTGGCAGAGAGCGATGGCTCGCTGCAACCCGCAGGACCGTACTACAAGCGTCGCGTGTCACAAGCGAACCGTCCCATCACGTTTGCTCTCGTTTGCGCGCTCTTCACGGGCGTGGCCTGCTCGAAGCATGGCAAATTGGCGGCCCCCGCGGCGCCTTTGACGCCGCCCACTCGGCTTTGCTCGACGAACGAAGCGCCGCCGGCATGCCGTGACGTGCGCGGCTTGGAGCAGCTGCTCGACGCCGAGGGCTCCATCTTGGGTATGTCGGACACGCCAAGTGGTGCCCAGGGGGCAAAGGTGCTCACGCTGCGCGCGAAGCTGACGGGGCGCGAGACGGTGCTGCGCACCAAATGGCGACCGCAAAGCAGCGGGGACTTGATCAACGAGCCTCGCAAAGAGTTGGCCAGCTACGCGGTGCAAAAGCTGTTCTTGAGCGAGAGCGAATTCGTGATCCCCCCGACGGTGGCGCACTGCTTTCCTTTGGCGGAGTATCGAAAATTCGCGCCGGACGAGCCAAGCAGCTTCGAGGCGGCGGATTGTGTGCTCGGCTTCGAGTCGTACTGGCTAGAAAACGTGCGCACCGTGGAGAAAGCCCGCGAGACCGGGTTAATGGCCCCCGGGGACGGCATCTGGGACGCCAAGCTCTTCGACCGCGATGCGCTCTATCGCAACTCGGTTTCGAGCGCGAATGTGCTGACCTTCGTGATCCGTCACGGCGACGCTCACAACGGCCAGTTCCTGCTCGAGTCCACGCGTCACGGACTGCGCGCCTTCGTCGTGGACAACAGTGTTGCCTTTCTCAGCGTGCCGAACCCCATGCTGCTGTTTCGCGAAGATTGGGGCGAAATTCAGGTGCCGCGGCTCCCCGCCCGAGCGATCGAGCGATTGCGAAAGCTCAGCGATGCCGACTTCGCGCGGCTCGGCACGGTGACCGAATTCGAACTGCGCGGTCGACAGTTGTATCCTGCACGCACGCCGAGCGAGCCGGCGATCCGTGACGACCGCGCCATGTCCTGGCACGGGTCTCGCCTGCGCATCGGCTTGACCGCGAACGAGATTGCGCTGGTGCGTTCCCGCGTGCGCACACTGCTCGAGCGCCCGGATTTGCCGCAGCTGCTCGCGCCGTGAGGCGACGCAACGCGTACACTCTAGACGCTCGGTATCGACTCACTAGACTGCGCGCATGCGAAACTCGACCCAGTTGATGATCCCGCTGTTCTCCCTCGCTCTCTTCGCAGCCGGCACGGCGACCGCGCAAACGGCGCCCGTCGCGCGCGGCATCGGCGTCGGCGCCGAGGCAACGCTGACCGGCATCGTCGGCGGCACGTTCGTGTACGACGCCGAGAGGTTTCACATCGACGCGCTGCTCGGTGGTTCGTTCGCCCCCGACGTGAGCCGATTCGCGGTTGCGGGCCGGTTCTTCTTTCCCGTGCACCGCAGCCAGTACGCCGACTTCTCGCTCGGACCGGGCGTCGGCTTGGAGCACGTCGTCGTTCACGATCAAGACGGCCCTGGTCCTCAAACCAGCGTCTCGACCAACCCGATTCATCTCGAGGGCGCCGCGCAAATTCGCGCCTTCGTGGTACCGAACGTCGCGCTGTCGGCGAGCGCAGGCTTGGGCTTGGTCCTGAGAGACAACAACAATACCGCGACGATCGGCGGCCAACTGGGCGGTGCGTTCGGTGTGACTTACTTCTTCTTCTGAGAGCGGCGCGGCCGACCCTTTTGCAACGGTCGCGAGATCGTTCCCGCAAAACGAGTTGATTAAGGACGGCTCGCAACGACCGTTTGTACGGAGACAGATGGCGCTGGCGAGTCGTCCCGCAACTGCAGAGATTCGGCTCCTTCGTAGCGAGGCCACGCACTCCATCGCGTTCACGGGCCGAGCTCTGGTCGTGTTCTGGAAGACGGAAACCCGAGAGCAAGCCGTCAACGAGCTCTCCTCGATGATCGCTGGCCTCGCCGCAGAGTGCGGCCCCGTGGGCTTGCTGCAAGTGATCGACGATCATGCCATTCCCCCAGAGAGCGCCACGCGCGCTGCCCTGGCCAGGATGCTGAAGAACAACGAGACGCGGATCATCGCCTCCGCCGTGGTGTTCGAAGGCGCGGGCTTTCGTGCCTCGGTGGTGCGCTCGATCGTCATCGGCATCTCGATGCTCTCGCGCCCCCAATGTCCGCACATGATCTTCGCCACTGCCAACGAAGGCATCGCTTGGCTCAGCGCACGATTGAGCGACCGGCGCAGCTCCGATCACGTTGCGAGCGGCATGCAACTCGCAGTCGAGCAGCTGCGGCAGCGGATTCGCCTCGCGTCTCTCTGAGCGCGGCGCGGGCGAAATCGATACCAACCGGTTCGCGCCGAGGCGCGGACGGTAAACGAGCTTCTCTTTGACGTGTTCGCGTGTGCTAAACTCGGGCCCGAGGGGCATGGCAAAGCGAGTTTTTCCCAGCTGGTTTGGTTCAGCGAGTTCCGGCGAAGCGGCCCTGCGTCGGATGTCACGGCGCGCGGTGACCGACCTGCGCTTGATCGGCTGTGTTGCCGTTGCCCTGCAGGGCTGCGGCGGAAAGTCCGCGAGCGGTGACCACTCGAGCAGCAGCGCCGGCGCGCGAGCCGACGTGCGCGCCAGCGGCGCGGGGGAGACCGGCGGACGCGGGCATGCGGGGAAACGGGCGCCGAGGGCACGACGAACTCAGCGGGGCAAGCGGGCAGCAAGGCCCGCGACTGCGTTCCCGCCACTGTTCGCTGCACGAGCGATTTCGAACGTCAGCAGTGTGACCAATCTGGAGTTTGGGTCGACACCGGGTTCAGCTGCGCGCGCAACGTTTCGGTCGACGACGAGACCGGTGGCTATTGCGTCACCAAGGGTGACGGCGGCTATCGCTGCTGGGGCGGTCACGTGACTCAGGAGCTGCCCAGCGGCCGCTACCTGCGCGTGCAAACCTCCGCCCACGGACTGATCGGCCTCACCGACCGCGGCCAATTCGTCGCGCCCGAAACGCTGATCGCCCCCCACCTGCCGGAGGCCCTCACGTTTCGCTCGACGAACATGTGGGGCAATCAAGGCGTCTGCCCGTTGTTCCGCGACGGCACGTTCGGCGTCAGCCGCATCGGCTCGGGCAGCGACGGCACACCGACAGCAACCTGGCAAGCGATCGACGGCACCTTCGCGCGCGCCTTCTGCGCGTTCGAAGGACTCTCGGTCGGCATCCACACCGACGGCAGTCTGTGGAACCCGCGACTCGAAACGCCGCCGGGTAACGATTGGGTCGACCTCGCGTTCAGCAACGCGATCTTTTGTGCCCTGAACCAACGCGGCGCGGTCACCTGCGTCGATCCGGAGTCGTCGTGCTCGCGCACCCCCCTCACGGGCTGTGTAGGATCGACCCTGCCGCGCTTCGACGGCAGCGGCTATCGAGCACTCTCGGCGACCGCCGGAGCGGTATGCGCAATCAACGAGAGAAGCGCCCTCGAGTGCCAACGTTACGACGGTGCACTCATGCTCGACGATCCGGGTCCGTACACCTCCGTGGAAGGTGGACAGTCGGTGCTTTGCGCCGTTCGTCGTGATGGGGGCGCAGCGCGCTTTCGCCACGAAGGCGAGACGCCCTTCCCGACGCCGAAAGCGACGCGCTTCACGCCCATCGATCCGCCCGTCGGCGGAGACTGGTGAACCCCGAGGTTCGCATCCTGCTGAGAGACGCGGAACACGGGATCGCGGTCGCGAGTCACACGCTCGTCGTGCATTGGCGAACCAAGACGCTCGTGCCCGCGATCGAAGATCTGACAACGCTGCTGAGCGACCTCGCCGACGAGTTCGGTAGTGTCGCGCTCGTCCAAGTGATCCACGAGCGAGCGATTCCGCCCGACGGTGCCGCGTGTCGTGCGCTGGCCACGATGCTCAAGAGCAACGATCGTCGGATCGTCGGATCGGCCGTCGTGTTCGAGGGCACGGGGTTCCGCGCGTCCGTAGTGCGCTCGATCGTGCTCGCCATCTGTACGCTCGCGCGACCCAAGTTTCCGCACTCCGCCTTTGGCTCCGTCGCGGCCGCGATCGAATGGCTGACGGCGCTCTTCGGCGACGCTCGACCGCACGCGACGGACGGCGCCCAGCTCGCGATCCGCCGATTGCGCGCGCACGAGTCCTCGTGACACGCCTGTAATACGCATTCCCATCGGAATTTTACGACTGCGCCACAAGGGCGCATTCGCGTCTCAGGCTGAGCTTGGCCTCGAATCAGTCACCAAAGCGGGGCGCGCCCATGCGCGAAAAAGCGAGCTCACGCGACGCCCCACTTCGAATGTTCACCAAACCTGGTACCGGTACCACATTTTTTCTGCGAACCGCGAAGCTGAAAGACGGTTTCACCAAGCGCGCGCGCGGCGAATCGAGAGAGCGGGACCGCGAAGCGCTAGACCGAGCACTACTCTTGGTACAAGGTGTGCGCACTATGGCTAGTACCTTCGGTCTGAAGCAGATGGGCAAGATTGCGTGGCGAGTGTTCGTCGGCGCGCAGTTTACGTTTTTCGCACTCGCCGGCTGTTCGTCGGACGATCGCTCGTTCGGCAGCGTTTCGTGCACCACGGCCGCGCAGTGCAAGGCAACGGAGAACTGCGTCAACGCCGTGTGCGTCGCGAAGCCGACGGGCACCGCGGGCACGGGCAACGTCGGTGCCGCCGGCTCAGGCAACTTCGGCGCCGCAGGCATCGGCAACGTCGGCGTCGCGGGCAACGTCGGCGTCGCGGGCATCGGCAATATCGGCGCCGCCGGTATCGGCAACGTCGGCACGGGGGGCGCTGGTCCCGGCGCCGGAGGTGCAACCGGTTCCACAGCTGGGTCAGGCAATGGCACCGCGGGCACGGGCACGGGCTCGGCCGGTGGTGGCAGCGTCACGGGCGGCGCGGGCTACTGGACCAGCAAGAACTGGCACGGCTGCAGCTGGACCGGCAAAGGCACGGACGGCGTAACCACCGTGATGCCGCAAGACTTCACGACCAAGCCCGCGGCGGACGCGTATTGCATCAGCGGCACCGTCGGCGCGGAGCCCGCCTACAAGAGCGTCGCGTTGCTCGGTTTCAACGTCAACGAGCCGGGCACGGCGAGCTGCGTGTACAAACCGGTCGATACCACCGGCATGGGCCCGCCCTCGGTCGTCCCGACGGCAGACGGTCTCGCCATCAACTTCGTGAAGAAGGGCACCGATACGAGCTTCACGCTGCGCGCGCAGATCCAGGGCCCGAACGGCGCCATGGCCGGCACCGCCGGCGCGGCCGATCGCTGGTGCGCGACCATCACTGAAGTGCAGGGCAAAGTGTTCGTGCCCTGGTCTTCGTTCACGCCCAGCTGCTGGGAAACGACGGCCGCGCTCAAGGGCACGCCGTACGCGAAGCAGCCGATCTCGGCCGTGGTCTTCACCGTTCCCGGCAAGCTCACGGACACGCCGTACAACTTCTGCATCAACGGCTTCACCTACGGTTCGACCATCGCGGACGCTCCGGATGGTCCGGAAATGGTCGGCGATCAGACTGGTAAGATCGGCGGCGCCGGCGGCACCGACTTGGACTTCGCGCGCGCCAAGGTGAGTGTCGGCGGGCAAAACTACGTCATCCAGAACAACAACTGGGGCAACCCGAGCGGGACCGATCTGCAGCTGACGTACAAGAACAACAGCTTCGTGGTCACGGCCGGCAGCGGCTCCGGCGGCGATGCACCGGCCTCGTTCCCGTCGATCTACATCGGCGCCAGCGGCAACACGGCCAACGGCGTTTACAGCACGCACCCGGGCGATAACCTGCCGACGCAGATCTCGGCCATCAGCAGCGTCACGAGCACGTTCCGCTACAGCGGCTCGACCAGCGTGTTCAACGCCACGTACGACATCTGGTTCGCCAAGGCGATCCCGACCGCGACGTACAATGACGGCATCGATGGCTTCGTGATGATCTGGCTGCGCGATCCCTCCGGGAAGCAACCGATCGGTTCCAAGCAGGGAACGGCAACGGTGGCGGGCAAGAGCTGGGATGTTTGGGTTGGCCCGCGCGGCCCTGGTCCGATGGGCTCACAGAGCAATGCGCCCGTCGTCTCTTTCGTGAATCCGGTCGAGAACGACGACAGCCGCGCGCAGAACTTCACCAACGTGAACATCAAGGATTTCATGACCGCCGCGGCGACGTACGGTATCCAGAGCAGCTGGTACCTGACGGACGTGTTCGGTGGTTTCGAGATCTGGAACGGTGGCTCCGGCGGCAACTTGTCGGTTGACGAGTTCAAAGCCGTAGTCGCGAAGTAGTTCAGCCCATAGCGCAGAGCGGCACAGCCGGTCCCCTTCAGCGAGGGGGCCGGCTGTGCTGTTTCCGGGCTTTGCATGAGATGCCCAAGCCCCGGGGAATCGCGCCGAGCGCATCGGCGTCGGCTGATGTAGAATCCGTCGATGGCCGACGACTCGCAGCTCGGTGAGGGTCGCTTCCGACCGGAACTCACCGACTCGCAACAAGAACCGAACCCCGCCCCCAAGAAGCCGCGCGGGCCGTGGATGACCATCGCCGCGCTGGCGATGTTCGCGCTCAGCAAGTTCAAGTTCTTATTGATCGGGCTGAAGGCGTTGCCGTTCGCGAAGATCCTCGTCACCAGCAGCACGATGCTGGTCACCATGGCGTTGTACGCCTGGAGCATGGGGATCCCGTTCGCGGTCGGCTTCGTGGTGATGATCCTGATCCACGAGTTGGGGCACGGTTACGCCATGCGCCGTCACGGTTTGGCGGCGGGCGCGCCGGTGTTCATCCCCTTTTTCGGCGCGCTGATCTCGATGAAAGATCAACCGCGCACGCCACTGGTCGAGGCCGAAGTCGCGATTGCGGGGCCGATTGCGGGTGCGGCCGCGGCGGTTGTCGCGTGTGGCTTGTTCTTCCTCACCCATTCACCGCTGTTCCTGGCGCTGGCCCACGCGGGGTTCTTTCTGAACCTGTTCAACCTCACGCCCTTTGGCTTTCTCGATGGCGGCCGCGTGGTGAAGCTGTTTTCACGCAAGATGTGGATCATCGGGGCCGTGGTCCTGGTGGCGATGTTCGCGTGGACTCACTCGCCCCAGCTGCTGCTGATCGGCCTTTTGTCGCTACCTAGCTTGTTCGGCAAGAGCGGGCCCGCGCCAGGCGACGATCAGGTGACCGCGAGCGAGCGGCTCAACATGGCCTTCCACTACTTCGGGCTGTGCGGCTTCCTCGCGGCGGGCATGTATTTTTCGCAGCGCTTGCTGCACCCCAGCTGAGTCAGGACTCTTCGCTGTTCGTGCGCGGCTCTTTCTTGGCAAAGAGCTTCTTGAGCCCCGCCCCGAGCGCGATCAGTGCGCCTACGACGACCTTCTTGCCCGCGATCAGCAATGCCAAGAGCTTGCCGCCGAATTTGGCGAGCAGCCCGACCTTGGCCAACTTGAGCGCGGCCGCGCCGGCTCCGCCCGCGACCAGGGCGGCTAAGCCGTATTCTGCGACTTTGTCGTGCTTTTCGTCGAAGTCTTCGTAGCGGGCGCCCGGCTCGAAGTGGGTAACGCCGAGCAGCGTTGCCACTTCCGGCTTCGACTGAGCGAGGGTTTCCGGCGCGTCGATCAAGTTCAGGGAGGCGTAGCCGCGGCGACCGAGGACGCGCGTGTTGAAGTTGACCGAGGTGCCATCGGCATCACTGCCCTTCACGGCCCAAATGAGGTGATGCGCCTTGCGATCATAGTGGGGTTGCTCGGACCAACCATCGACGTGAATCGGCTTGAAGCCGTGCTCGGTTCGGTACTTGTTGCCCTCTTCCGTCCCTTCGGTGATTGCTTCGAGGATCGCGTCGGCGTCGAGCTTCTCGCCTTCCTCGTCTTTGACGTAGCCTTCGGCATCGAAGGATACGGTCACCATCCACGATGAGTCAGGCTTGACGACTACCGCCAAGAGCGATGGGTCGTCTTGGTTGCCCGAGCGTCGCATCATCTCATCGGCGTCTTTCTTTTCCAGGAGCAAGAAGCCATCGGGCAGGTCGAGCGTGAGGTCATGCCCGAGCTGCACGCGGCTCGGCCCCTGCACCGGCTGATAGTGCGGCTGGTTCGGCGCTTCGGCAGACTCGGGCGCGGCTTCGACCGTGCCGTCGGCCGCGCTCGCCGCGGGCATGGGCTCGTCCGCACGCGCCACCGCTGACTGAGAGACAGCCAGTACTAAGAATAGCGACCACCCGACCAACCCGCGCGCCCAACGACCCATGGGTCGAAGGTTAGCGCAGCAAGTTCCGGTTTTGAAAGAGCGTACGCGGGATCGTCCGCATCTTTCAAGCCTCCGGCCGCCGTGTCTTGACCTTTGGGGTACTCACGGCAAAGGTCGGACGCGATTGCGATGAGCCAAGATCCCAACGCGCGTACTTCGCCGGAGGCTCCGCAATCGAGCCTGCCGGGAGCTCGTTCGGCGCTGTACGTCGTGCACCCGCCTGAACTCGCCGGGCAGGTGATCGAACTCGTGCCCGGCTTGGTGATCGGTCGCGAGGGCTCACTTTCGCCGGAATCGCAAGCGAACCGCGCGCCATTTGCCGCGCTTTCGCACCCGACGGTCTCGCGGCGTCATTGTTTGGTTCGCAATGCGTTCGGGGTACCGGTGCTGGAGGATCTGGGAAGCAGCAACGGCACTCGCATTGGCGGCTCGCCATTGACGATCCCCATGCCGCTCCTCGCTCAGCATGTCGTGCGCGTCGGCAGCGTGCTGGCGGTGGTCGATGAGCCGCCCGTGCACGGGGCCGCGTGGACGCCGCCTTACCAGGCATGGCACCCGCGGTGGTCCGCGCTCGCGATGAACTGCAGCGGGCGGGCACGGGTCAAGCGCCCGCGCTGATCCTCGTGAGCGTGGATGTACAGGGCGTGTTGCCGCCAGAGTACCTGGGCACACCGGTTGCCAGGCCCTGGATCGAAGCCTACGACGCGGCGGGGAACAAGATCGGAGCCACGGTGTACTACCCGGCGTACGGCTCAGCGGGCTTTGGCCAATGGCAGACGCTGCGTATCGACGACCCCAATGCGAGCATCAAGTCCGTGCGTCTTTCGTCGCAACACTTCAACAATTCACCGTCGGTTTACGGTTCGTTCGACAACCTGACGTTCAACACCGATCCTTACTGGGTGAACGCCACGCCAATTCAGAAGTCGCCCGTACAGAAACCGATCAAGCTGGTCCCGTTTCCGTGACCACGAGCCTGCCGCGAAGCCTTCGTGGTTGCTTCGGTCGAGCTCGTGAAACAGGCTAGCCTGCTCCGATCAACGTGGGGCAGGAGACATCGCACTCGAGTGCTGGGATGGCGCGCGTCGGTGCATGCGCGCTGAGAGACCACACGACGCGCACTACAGGGACGAATTGCTACGCGGTTAGGCGTCGAGCGGCGACGGGTCGGGGCCGTCGGGGATCGACTCGTCGGGCGCGCCCGGGTCGTCGGGCGCGGGCGGCTCAGGTCCGGGCGGAACGGGCGGATCGTTCGGATCGCGTGGATTCAAAGGCGGATCTTGAATCGGCGCGGGTGCGTTGGGCTCTTCGGGGCTCGGATCGGGCGCAGCCGGCGGCGGCTCGATCGCTCCGTTTCCAGGTCCATTCACTTGGCGGCTCATGCTCGCTACGGAGCAACAATCGTTCCCGAACGTGCGACGCGCGGCTCGCAATATTGACACGCTTGCGAGTGCACGTTCACGTCGTAACTTTCTGCGCAAGAATGCCGATGAAGTCGCGTCTAGCCGGCGGGCTGCTCGCGGTTACCGCTTCGAGCTGCACACTCGCGGACTTCAATCAGCTGAACCGGGACCCTTACGCACTCGACTCGGTCGCTCGGACTCCGCCCGCGAGTGGACCGCGTTGCCAGCCGGAATCGCTCGTTCGCTATCGCGGCATGTGGCTCACGCTCGAGCCGCCGAGCAACGTCGCCCCCGCCTTCGCCCCGCGGCTCGAACGCTTCGAAGAGCTGCTGGTGCAAATCGGGCAGCAAGTGTACGGCCGCGCACCAAAGCGACTCCTGCACGCCGGCACCTACGCCTGCCGCGAAGTTGCAGATCGCAGCGCGCGGCTCAGCGAACACGCGCTCGGCAACGCCATCGACGTCACGGGCTTCTATTTCCCTGCCCTCGCGTCCGACCGCAAAGGAACGAACGCGGAGCTGCCCGCGCGGCTGCGGGCCGCCTTCACGGTCACCGTGTTTCGAGACTATGCGGCACCCGTGCGAAGCACGCCCGTCAGTCAGTATCATCAGCGTTTCTTTGCGCTCCTCAGGCAAGCGCTGAGCGACCGCGACCTATTCCGTGGTGTGATCGGTCCGCCGGATCCGGCGCATCTCAGCCACTTTCACTTGGACATGGCGCCTTGGGCCTATCGTCGCATCGGCAGCGACTGACGCAACACTGCGCGTGGGTTAGTGATCTAAGCTGCGAGGCGCATGCCTCAACCGGCCCCGTCGCCCGCAGTCTTGCGCATGCTGCCGTACTTGGTCGCGGTGGCGTTCTTCATGGAGTCGCTGGACACGACGATCTTGAACACGGCACTGCCCGCGATGGCCAGCGCACTGGGCGTTGCGCCGCTGAGCATGAAGTCCGTGCTCACGAGCTACACGCTCAGCCTCGCGGTGTTCATCCCCGTGAGCGGCTGGGTCGCGGATCGCTTCGGTACACGCAAGGTGTTCGCGTCCGCGATTGCCTTGTTCACGCTCGGCTCGGTGCTGTGCGGCATTTCGAGCGACCTGCATGTGCTCGTTGCCTGCCGCATTCTGCAAGGCTGCGGGGGCGCGATGATGGTGCCCGTGGGTCGGCTGACGATGGTGCATGCGTTCCCCAAGTCCGAGCTGGTCCGCGCCATGAGCTTCGTGGCCGTACCAGCGCTGATTGGCCCGATGCTCGGCCCGCTCGCGGGAGGACTCATCGTCGGCTTCTTGCACTGGCGCATGATTTTCTTCGTCAACTTGCCGATCGGCCTCTTGGGGCTGTTCCTCGTCTACCGTCACCTACCGGACTACCGCGCGAGTCACACCGCGCGCTTGGATTGGATTGGACTCGTGCTGTTCGGAGGCGGCGTGGGCCTGCTCTCGTACGTGCTCGAAGTATTCGGTGAGCACACCTTGGGCACGGTGGAAGTGTCGGCGCTGGCCGTGCTGGCCACCGCGCTGCTCGCGGCCTATGGCGTACACGCGACCCGCTCTGCACACCCGTTGCTCCGCCTGGGCCTGTTGCGCATTCGCACACTGCGCGCCGCGCTGAGCGGTAGCTTCGTCACGCGTTTGGGCATCGGCGGCATGCCCTTCTTGCTGCCACTCTTGTATCAGGTCGGGCTCGGCTTCACGCCGATTCAGTCGGGCTTGTTGATCCTGCCGCAATCGATCACCGCACTGGCCATGAAGATGACCATGCCCAAGATCCTGACGCGCTTTGGCTACCGGCGCGTGCTGGTCACGAATACGGTGCTGCTCGGCGTACTGATTGCCGTGTTTGCGACCGTGAATCAGCACACTCCAGTGTGGTTGATCTGCATACAAGCCATGGCCTTCGGTTTTTTGTCTTCAATGCAGTTCACCAGCATGAATACGCTGGTTTATGCGGATGTGAGCGAGGGAGACACGAGCATGGCCAGCACGATTGCCAGCACTCTGCAGCAAATGTCGGTCAGCTTCGGTGTGGCCGCCGCCTCGTTGACGACCGCCCTCTTCATCCCCGATCGCTTTCACAGCGACGCGTCCCAGATGATCAGCGGCGTGCACCGCGCGTTTCTGCTGCTCGGTGCGCTCACCATCGCCTCCACGGTGGTCTTCCGTCGCCTACGCGCCGATGACGGCGACAACGTGAGTCGGCACAAGCTGGCGCTGGCCGCCTCTTCCGAAGTCGCGACGGCGGAAGGGCCCGCGCAGACTCCGCATTGAACAGAACCTTGCACCGTGCGAGTGCGTGAAGTTGCACCGAGCCCGCGCCTGCTCGCAAATAGCCTAGAAAATAGCCGTCGAATGACGAACGGGCTCGGTGGCATCGCGGTTGCAATACCGGCTGCATGGCCCAAAGCACCCGCAAGGATTTCGGATTCACCCCCACCCTGTTCGACTCGTCGGTAGCCGAACCGACGTCGAAGCTACTCGTGGAATCGATGTCCCGCATGAAAGCCGCCCCGCTGGCGACGGCCGAGAGCCCGCTCTCGCACCTGTTCCCGAAGCCGGCTCAGGACCAATCGGGTCAGTTCCAGCTCGTGTGTGAGATTGCCTCGGGCGGCATGGCCACCGTGCACCTCGGCATCAACCGCGGGGTCGCCGGCTTCGAGAAGTTCGCGGCCGTCAAGCGCATCCATCCGCACTTGGCGCAAGACAAAGAGTTCTACGAGATGTTCATCGACGAGGCGCGCATCGCGGCCCAGGTGAATCATCCGTTCGTGTGCAGCGTGTTCGACTTCGGCCACGCCGACCAGAGCTACTACATCGCGATGGAGTTCTTGAACGGCGAGCCGTTGTCCAAGGTACTGGCTTGCGCGGGTGAGCAATTCTTGACCGAGGCGCGCTTCCCGAAAATCGTCGCGCGCATCGTCGCCAACTTGGCGGAGGGCCTGCACGCCGCGCACTCCTTGTGCGACAGCGACGGTCGCAACATGGACATCATCCACCGTGACGTGACGCCGCAAAACCTGTTCGTCTTGTACGACGGCACGGTGCGCGTGACCGACTTCGGCATTGCCCGCGCGCGTCACCGTCTGCACCACACGCACGGCCAACGTTTGAAGGGCACGCTCAGCTACATGGCGCCCGAGCAACTGCAACGCGGCACTTTGGACCAAGGCGTCGACATCTGGGGCCTGGGCGTCGTGATGTGGGAGATGCTCACGGCCCGTAAGCTGTTCAACGCCTCGAGCGAGGGCGAAGCGGTGATGGAAGTGTTGTCGCAGCCCATCGTGCCGCCGTCCACGTACAACCCGCGCGTCAGCTCGGCGCTCGACCGCATCGTGATGCGCGCTCTCGAGCGCAACCGCAGCCACCGCTACGGCTCGGCGCGCGAGCTCTCGCGTGCCCTCGAGCAGTACCTGACCAACTCCGGCACTTCGCTCCACGCGACGGACGTTGCCGAGTGGCTCGGCCGCTTGTTCCCGACAGGCGACGGCCGCGGCCGTGAGCTCTTGGAGATGGCGCGCGCGACGGCCGAGAAACAACCACGCTCCGAGCGCCCCCGTGAGGAAAAATTGCCGAGCACGCGCCGCGAGCCGCTGGGCGGGTCGCACTACGTGCCGAGCCCCCCGCCCCGCGACGCGATGGAATCGATCTCCGCGCTCTCGCTCGACGCCGCGGAGAGCGTGATCCAATCGATCCAATCGTCGCGCACCAAAGTCTCGACCAACAGCACGCGCTCGCGGCGCAGGGCCGAGCACATCATCAGCGCCGCCTTCGTGGGCACGCTGAGCCTGATCGGTTTCGGCGTGCTCGGCTCGATGCACCGCCAAGCCCCGGCCGCGTCCCGCCCGTCCCCGCAAGTCATGCTCAACTCGCTGATCCCGAGCCGCGCAACCCCCGCCGCGCCCCACGCGCTCACGGTGACCAAAGCTCCGGTCGTCACGCAAGCCACGGTTGAAGCCAAAGCCATCACTGAAACCAAACCCGCGGCGTGGTCGGTCCCGTTGCCGCTGGACCCGAGCCAAGCCCCGCGCGTCGAACCGCAACCGACTCCCCCGAGCCCGCAAAAGCGCGTCGCGGCACGCGCCCAAACCGTGGCCGCCGCCGTTGCGGGGTCCACGCCTGCCCTCCCCGACTCGATCCCGGCCATGCCCGCGTTCTTGGCCGCGCGGGACTTCGCGCCCAAGTCGCAACTCGGCGGCGTGTTCATCAAAACCACGCAAGGCCCGGCCACCATCTTCGAAGCGGGCCGCCGCTTGGGAACCACCGGTCAGCAACTCGACCTCGTTGCCGGACGCCACGTGTTGTCGCTCACGTCGGGTAGCGGAGCCCACGACGTGGTCGTCGACGTCGCCGCGGGCAACATCACCGTCGCCAGCGTGTCGATCGACCCCTCGCGTCAGTGATCAAGCCGCGCACCGCGCACCGAGGGCCGCGCAAGAAACAGAATCAACGTCGAACATAGAACGAGGACGATTGCTGGGCGCTCACAGTCCAGCCACGCACCTCACAGCGAGCCTGAGTTCCGGGCTCGCTGCGTTTAGCCACGTGATTTCGTCACGCCCGCAACGAACCGACTCCGAGGCTTACGCGGGCGCGATGATGTTCAGAGCGGGAAAGTAGGTCCGGTAGCGCGCCGCATCCCGGGTGCGCAGTGCCAGGCTGCCGATGATGGCGTGGGCACCCACGTAGAAATCAGGCATTGGTGAACGCTTGGTTCCCGCGTGTTTTCGGTACGCGAGGAACGCCCTCCCGGTGCGGAACCCAGCCACAATGCGGACGACCTGCGAAGACTCCCTAGCGGCGGCGAACGCCAAAAGCTTCGATCTCAAACCTCCAAAGGACCCAGCGGGCAGGAGCTCGACGGCTCGACGCTCGGTGTTTGCTGCCCTTCGCGCCTTCGGGATTGACTACGAGGAAGCGCCCTCTCACTCTCGAACGCATGAAAACAGGGCGCGCGGGTTGGGTGCTGGGGTGTGGGCTGTTCGGTTTAGGGCTGATCGGCTGCGGCTCCTCCGATTCAGACACGAAGACCGAGCCGAAGATGGGCGCCGCTACGCCCGGGTGCGGCACGGTGCAAGAGCCATTGGAGCTCACGCTCGCGAACGTGAGTCCCGCGTTGGGCAGCACGGTGCCCAACGCGAACATCGTGCAAAGCTTCACCATTGTCGGTAAATTGCTCAAGGTCCCGCTGTCGTTCGCGCTCCCGGTCGCGCACACGGCGGGCGCGCCGGTGCCGGCCGTGGTCTCTTGGACCTACGGAGCGTCGGGCGGCGACACCGTGTACACGACGTTGCCCATGAGTTGGACCACGGCGCCGGCGCACGTCGAGCTCAACCCGCCGGGTTTACTACAGACCGACGACGGCTGCGTCTCGGTGCTGCCCACGCCGACTTTCCGCTATGAGATCAGCGCGCCTTGATGCCAAACCGCTGCTGATCGACGACGAATCGAACGCTCAGTAGAACGCGGCCGCCCAGGGATTCTCGGTATCGAGCGTGCGCTCGGGGCGAGTCAACACGCGCAGCGCTTCTTCTTGCTCGCGCGTGAGCCCGCCGTGGGGGCGACCGGGGCGACCACGCATGCGCTCGACGAGCGCGCGGAGCTGCTGCTCTTCACTGGGCGCCACCGCGCCGGTGGGGGCAAGGGTCGCCGCGGGCGGGTTGCCGGGCGCAGCCTTGGGCGAGGCAACTGGCGGCGCGTTCGCCGCGGGGGTCGGGCTCGGAGCGACGGCGGCGATGCGCGCCGCGAGCAAGCTCTCGTTCATCGCCATCAAACGGTCGAGGCGCCGCTGGAGCTCTTGAAGCTCGTTGCTCGACGGGCTCACGCCTGCACGCGTGCTTTGTTCGAGACGCGCGACTCGCGACTCGAGTTCGGCGGCATGCGCTTGCTGCCACGCGGCGTCGGCACGAGCACGACCGAGCTCTTCGCTCAAGCGCAGTGCGTCGTCATGCTGCGCGGCGCAGCCGGTGGTCATGGCGATGCTCAGTGCGATCGCTCCCAGTAGCGTTGGTTGCCCCTCGTGAGTCCGCGTTCCCATTGCTCGCCCAAGCCTAGCATGGGGACCGGACTTGTCTCCGGCCGACCCAATTCATTGTCGGGTTACGCCCGGAATTCTGGCAAATGAGAACGATTCTCCTTCGACCGTGAAGCGCGCCTTCAGGGCGCCCTCGGCATTCGATGAGGGAGCAATGCTGACTTCGAATTCGCCCGGCTCGACTACCCGGCGTTCGTACGCGTCGACCAGAGACAGCTGTTGTTGCGGAATGGTCAGCGTCACGGTCCGCCGCTCGCCCGCAGCCAGAGTGACGCGCTCGAAGCCGACCAGCACTTGGTTGACCCAGGTCACCGAGGTCACCAAGTCGGAGGCGTACACCTGCGCGATTTCCGTACCTGCGCGATCGCCGCGATTGTGAAGCTCGAAGCTGATTTCGAGCGACTCCCCCAGGGCGAGCGTGGATTTTGCGAGGCGCAAGTTCGAATACTCGAACTGGGTATAGCTGAGCCCGAAACCGAAGGCGAAGCGGGGGCGCTGGTCGAGGTCGGCATACGACACGCCGTGTTGTCCGCGCACCTGGCTGTAGAAGCTCGGCTGTTGTCCGACATGCTTCGGGAACGAGATCGTCAGTTTGCCGGAGGGGTTGAAATCTCCACACAGAAGTTCGGCGAACGCCCTGCCGCCCTGCATGCCCGGGTTGAAGCACTCGACGATCGCGGCCGCGCGCTCGCTCGCGGGCGGAAGCACCAACGGCTTGCTGTTCACCAGGGCCAACACCACCGGTATGCCCAAGTCGACCACGGCTTCGAGCAGGGCGCGTTGACCACCGAGCAACTCGAGCGTCGCCGTGCTCAGCGTTTCGCCGATGAATGGCAACGAGTCGCCGAGCGCGAGCACGATCGCGTCTGCGCCCGCACACGCCGCGAGCGCGGCCGGCAATTCGCTCGCGTCCGTGGACGTGAGCGAGCAGCCACGTTCGTAAACGACCGAAACCGACTCCGGCATGCGCGCGCGAACGCCGTCGAGCAACGTGACGATGCTCTCGCGCGGGTGTTTGCCAGCACTCGGCGGGTGTTGCGAGCTGCCGAGGGACCAGTCGCCCAGCTGCGCCAACACGTCGTCCGCGTTGGGGCCGATCACCGCGAGCTTTTTCAGTTTCTCGGGCGAGAGCGGCAGTGTGCCGTCGTTGTGTAAGAGCACCAAGGATTCACGCGCGACGCGCAGATTGAGCTCGCGGTGTTCCGCGTTGGCGATCACGCGGGCTTGCTTGTCGCGATTGGGCCGGCGTGGATTCTCGAACAGGCCCATGCGGAACTTGAGCGTCAAGATCCGGCGCACCAAAGCATCGATCTCCGCTTCCGCGAGCAGGCCTTCGTGCACGGCGGCCTGCGCGGCTTCGAAGAAGCCGGGCGTGGCCATGATCAAATCATTGCCGCAACGCACGGCCACCACGGCCGCCTCTTTCATCGATGGCACGATGCGCTGTTCCCAATACAGCCGGCCCACGTTGTCCCAATCGGTCACCAAGATCCCGGCGAAGCCCCACTCTTCCTTCAACACCTCGGTCAGCAGCCAGCGGTTGGCCGTCGAGGGCAGGCCGTCCATCGATTGATAGCCGGTCATGAACGTCATGCAGCCCGCGCGCGCAGCTCGCTCGAATGGGGGCAGAAAATACGAACGCAACTTACGGCGCGAAATGTCGGCCTCGGAGGCATCACGCCCGCCCTGCGTCTCGGAGTAACCGGCGTAGTGTTTCGCGCACGCGAGCACGCCGTCGGCGTCGTCCAACCCCGCGCCTTGATAGCCGCGGATCATCGCGGCACCCAGCTCACCGATCAGGAATGGATCTTCGCCGAAAGTCTCTCCCGTGCGACCCCAGCGCACGTCTCGGCTCAAGCAAAGCACCGGCGAGAAGGTC
>Ga0247757_10000165_pt1 | contig 55310 bp, 107 predicted proteins | sample UWRJL126311R4_FD_180929 | JGI IMG/M metagenome (GOLD analysis project Ga0247757, IMG submission 180929) | Plant litter microbial communities from Arlington Agricultural Research Station in Wisconsin, United States - UWRJ-L126-311R-4 | ecosystem: Environmental > Terrestrial > Plant litter >... | reverse complement strand
CCCGCCCCGCCTCGCGGGCATCGGAACGTATAGCGCCCCTCCGGTCCGGTACGGGTTGCTGAAGCCAAAACCCCAGGTCAGCGGGAAAAACCGCAGGTAGTTGCACCTGGAACTATATATTTTACGCAGAGTTACGTGTGTGACTGTGGTCACACATACGTACAGATCCGCCCTGGGACGGGGCACTTACTCTATGAAGGACAAAAACCCGGCTTTACCTGCTGTTTGGGGGGTAAGGGGGGTACAACGTGTTCTTTTAAAATTTTGGTGGTTCTAGGGACACCTCAAGGGTCCCGTTGGGAAGATGGTTGGGTTATGGGGGTTACCCCAGACTGGTTCCAAAACCCATTACAAGGATCACCTTCGGGGTGATCCTCTTCTGACATTGTGTGAAACCAATGCCTAAGAGTAGAACCTCCTACGTCGGTCCTACTCGATAAGGACACCACCATGAGTTGGAACTCCTCTCAAAGGAGTTCTCATCTTCCAACCAACTGGGCAGCCCTGAGAAGGGCTGCTTTGGTTCGTGATGGTCATAGATGTCAACTCCGATACCAAGGTTGCTCCCAAAGAGCAACCGAAGTAGATCACATCATCCCAGGGGATGATCATGACCTTTCCAACCTCCAAGCAGTATGCGCTGCTTGTCACTCCATCAAGTCCTCTTCCGAGGGTTTGAGGGAACGTCTCCGAAGGAAGAGGTTGACGAAACGACCCAGAGAACAACACCCTGGCCTCAGGAAGGCCAGATAGCTCCCAGGAGGAGTAAATGGCTAACATCACCGGTCCAGTACCGAAGCGCAGCGAAGAGAGGATTCGTCGGAATGCCGAAGTCATTCCGATCGAGAAGCTAGCAGCCGCAGGACTGGTAATCGCACCAGCACTGGCATTGGATGATCCACATCCAATGGTCGTGAATTTCTACGACTCCCTGAAGGAGTCGGCACAAGCGAAGTACTATGAACCATCCGATTGGGAATACGCTCGGTACGTCATGTACTTCATCAACAAGTTGCTCCGCCAAGGCGAGAAGCCTTCGGCGGTTATGTTCGCAGCCATCAATACCGCACTCTCCAATCTGTTGGTCACCGAAGGTGATCGACGCCGTGTTCGCATCGAAGTTGAGCGAGACGGTAAGGAAGCAGAGATCACGGATATCGCTGCGTACTTCAAGGAACGTGCACAGAAGGTGGCATAAAGAAGTTCTGATCCCGGAGGTTGAGCGGTGTCCTCCTTTCCACTTTGACTCCCTCCGGGGTCAGTCCGCTAACGCAATCTAGGCTATACCGCTGGAGTTAAACGCCAGGACAGCCTAGTCCTAGATTCCCCAAGGGGGTTCGTATGAGCGACGTTTACGATTTGGTTCAGCTTCTAAGACAGCGCGGAGTCGTTGTCAACGAGTGGGGTGGTTGGTACGGCCGTGGAAACGGTATCGGCCAGATCGACATCAGAGGTGCGATCATCCATCACACAGGCACGAACTTCGGTTCGGCCTTCCAAGCCCTGGTAACCGGGCGTCCTGGTCTTCCAGGAATGCTCTGCAACTTCTCGGGTAACTCCGATGGGACGCTTACTGTTATCGGCACAGGCCTAGCCTGGCACGCTGGTGGCGGAAACGGTCCTAACGAAGGGCCTCTGGCCCCATACGCGCAGAACCGGAACTACTACACCGTAGGCCTGGAGATCGTGTATCCAGGGACTCAGCCCATGACCAACGCGCAGTACATCACCGCCGGTAAGTTCGCCAAGGCGGTAGCCGACCTGTTCTGTGGTGGAAACATCCAGTACATCCGAGGTCATGGTGAGGTCAACGGCAAGGGCGAAGAAGGCAAGTGGGACCCTGGTTACGCTTCGGGGCTCATGATCGATATGAACAAGTTCCGAGCAGACGCACTAAACCAGGAGGACGAATTGGCCACCTCAGCAGAACTTATCCAGCAGATGTACAACGAAGTTTCCAAGACCTACACCGAGCGCGGAGTGCCTTTCGGCGACGCCATGGTGAAGTGGCTGGACTGGCACGACGGTATCGAGCAGGGCACGGGCACCACGCCTGCTGCTGCTTTCACGCAGGTATACGACGTCGTAGCCGAGAACTTCGTAGAGTCTGGTGAAGCACTCGGTAAGACCACAGCAGACACCGAGAAGAAGGTAGACGCTCTTACCGCAGCAGTAATTGAACTAAAGACCCTGGTTACTTCCGGGGGTGTCGACGCTGAAGCTCTGGCAGATGCGTTGATCGAACATCTAGATGTAGAATTGGTGAAGAAGTAAGTGGCTCCAGAAATTTGTGATGGCTGTGGTGCTCGGGTAGAGAATTGCCCGACCGGCGGTCAGTGTCCTACGGAGTAGACGTGTCAGATACCAAGTGTAGGGAATGTGGACACTCCGGAGGCAACCATGCTTCGTGGTGTATCCGCAACCCGGATAGGGATCAGCCCGCATGTTGAGGTACAAGGATGAAGACGGCGTAGAACGCTGCGACACCTGCCACAACAGCGGCGGGGTACACGCCTCGTGGTGTGACGTGATCAAGGACCTACAGAACGAGAACAAGTGACGACTACCAAGTGCAGGTGGTGTGGTGGTCTAGGCGACAACCACAGCCCAACCTGCCCGAATAGGCCATGGTGAGTAACATTCAGTTTGCCCCAGGCGACGACGGGTGCCCCGATTGCGGGCTCAAAAACGGACAACACATGTTCTCCTGCCCACGCCGATAGATTTGAGGGTCTAATGACCCCACCCAGTTCAGATCCAGTCTGGGAATCAAAACGGGAACAGCGTGAGTATGCGGTTTTCTCGGGAGTCTCATAAGCTCCACGAGTGGGGTTCGAATCCCTGCCTCACGACTACCTCGTAAAACGTGTGACAGCGTCGGGAATCGTACGATCCCGTGGGCCGGTGCGCCCGATAAACGTGGTATTTGCCCTTCTAGCCCAACCTGGCAGAGGCGTCCGGCTCAGACCCGGAAGGTTCCCAGTTCGAATCTGGGGAGGGGTACTATCCCAGTTTGTATGGTAATTGGCAACCGGCCTGACTGTAACTCGGGAGTTCGAGGTTCGAGTCCTTGAACTGGGATCAACGGGACGTAGCTCAACTTGGAAGAGCAGTGGCGTGAAAAGCCACGGGTTCTTGGTTCAAATCCAAGCGTTTCGGCTTTGCCTGCTAGCTCAAAGGAAGAGTTCCTGGCCTACACCCAGGAGATCAGGGTTCGATTCCCTGGCGGGTAATATCGCTTCTTAGCTCAGTCCGGACAGAGCACCAGGCTACGAACCTGGGTTTGCGGGGGTTCGAATCCCTCAGGAGCGACAGTTTAGTTGACAGTACACTCACGCATGTAGGAACTGTCCGTTGGTCCAGCGATGCTCCGGTCTATGGAGTGTATCGAGTGGCCACGTTATTCCCGTATAGCTCAACGGCAGAGCAGCGCCCTGTTAAGGCGCGGGTTACTGGTTCGAATCCAGTTGTGGGAGCAGGAAGGATGCCGAAGTGGCCGAGGCACCGGTTTGTGAAACCGGTTTTAGCGGGTTCGAGTCCCGTCCTTACCGACCACGTACGAGAGGTTGGAATGGCAACAGTAGAGTGCTACACCTGCAAGGGTGAAAAGACGGTTTACCAGCGTAATCCAGATGGAAGTCAGACCGAGATCGTCTGTCCCACCTGTCACGGGAGCGGAACCGTCACTGAGTAGGAGTTCCGATGAAACCAAAGTACAACTGCCCGGACTGTCATGGTACGGGCAAGATGAACACGGGTGACTCTTTGACGAACTGTCACTGCGTGTAGAAGTATAGCTCGTTAACTCAGTGGTAAGAGCGTCTACCTGATGAGTAGAAGGTCCCTGGTTCGATTCCAGGACGAGCGACCGTCCATTAGCTCAAGGGTAGAGCAAGGGCCTCTTAAGCTCTAGGTTCCAGGTTCAAATCCTGGATGGATGACAATCCGTGTATTCGCGAGTGGGGACGCCTGCGTAAGAGGGTGCACGGACAATGCCTGTTGGTGTAACGGCAACACGGGTGGCTCTGAACCATCTGTTCTTGGTTCGAATCCAGGGCAGGCAGCATGGTGTTTTTGTGTAAGGACTGTGGGCGCTTCTTCTGCGCCTGCTAGTCAAGGGGACATAGTTTAGTAGGCAAAACGGCTCTCTCCAAAAGAGCTGTCCGAGGTTCGAGACCTCGTGGCCCCGCAATGCCGTTGTAGCTCAATGGAAGAGCACCCGCCTCGTAAGCGGGTGGTTCTGGGTTCAAGTCCTAGTAGCGGCTCTTTGTTAGACAATCAGGGTGTAGCTCAGAGGTAGAGTGAGCGCTTTGGAAGCGCGGGGCCGGTGGTTCGATCCCACCCATCCTGACTTTTATTCGACATGCTATAGAAAGTTGTGAACAGATGGCACTCCCAGCCTCGGTACCCACAGGGACCGTTACCGGCACGTGGTACACGCCCAAGGGTGACTTGGCTGTTGGCACCATCGTGTTCCTGCTTCTCGAATCCGTCGAAGTCCCAGACGACCCTGATGGGGTCGTAATCCCGGTCAAGACGGTCGTGGACGTCCCAGCAGGCGTTCTGAACCAAACCCTCCCAGAGGGCATGTACATGGTCTCCGTGCGGCTCTCAGAGCTGTACCGGATTACCAAGGTCATTGAGATCGTTGAAGGTGTAGCGCTAAACCTGCCGGATGCGGTAGGCCTGCTGCTCCCAGATCCCGACTACTACGATCCAGTACGGAGCGTCAATGGACACTTCCCCGACCAGTACGGAAACATCTTCGTCCCCGGAGGCGGTGGGGGAGAAGGAGTCACCGATCACGGTGAACTTACAGGACTGGCTGACGACGATCATACGCAGTACCTCAATAACGCCCGTGGCGACGCCCGCTACGCGGCCCTCGTACACACTCACGCCATTTCATCTGTCACCGGACTCAGCACGGCGCTTGACGGAAAGCAACCGTCTGGCGACTACGCTACTAACACTGGGTTGTCCAATGGCCTAGCGACAAAGCAGGACGTAGGGGATTACGCCACGAATACGGCGCTGACCTCCGGTCTGGCCGGTAAGGCAAACACGGTACACACCCACACGATTGCGAACGTCACGGGCCTTCAGGCAGCCCTGGACGCGAAGCCAAGCGACACCCTGAAGGGCTTTGCCACTTCAGGCCTCATCACATCCACTTTCACCGCATCGTCGGGTAGTGGTGGTGCGTGGACTGTTGCTCCGGCCGCATATCGAGTGAGTGTTGCTGCTGCGACCGGCAATGTGTTGACCTGGATTCCCAACGTCATCTGCAACCCTGGTGACTCGGGTTACGAACTTGACCTAGTGGCTGTTGACGGCTCAGGCGCGGTTCTCCGCTACAAGTCGACCGGAACCGCATCACCTTCAGCCAACGGCTTTGGTGGTCTGTACTTGGGTGGTGGCTATTCCCGCACCATGCGACCTGTTACTTGGGTTGTCCAGGCCGGGGACATTGTTTCGGGCAACGTGATTCTCACGCTGCTCTACCGAACGGGTAGTGGTATGACCCTTGGGTCTGCTGCTTATCCTTCCACTATCGACATCATCAACAACTAAGGGAGCACCGCAATGGGTTCGCCGACTCTTGCTCCCGCACCTGCCCACATCGTAGGCCCCACCTGGCAAGAGACCGAGTCGGGTGGGTACTACCTACCTGAACAAACTCTGGGTGACGAGATCGTCAACTGGATGTGGAAGTATGTTGTTCAGCCATCCGGGCCAAATGCGGGAGATAATTTCGTTGTAACATTCGAACAGTACCGATTCCTGTGCTGGTGGTACGCAGTCGACCCCAACACGGGTCGATTCATCTACCGCAATGGGCTTCTCCGTAGGCTTAAGGGATGGGGCAAGGACCCCCTTGCCGCAGCAATGGCACTCGCAGAACTCTGCGGGCCTGTTCAGTTCAGCCATTGGGACCCCCAGACGGGTAAGGCCAGGGGTAAGCCCAAGGCGTCCGCTTGGATTCAGATCGCGGCTGTGTCCCAGGACCAGACTCGAAACACGTTTACCCTGTTTCCGGCCATGACATCCAGGACCCTGAAGGAAGATTTCGGGCTTGAGGTCCACAAGACCATCATTTACTCGCGTGCGGGTGGAATGATCGAGTCCGTAACGTCTTCCCCCCTCGCTCTTGAGGGCAAGCGTCCTACGTTCGTGATCAAGAATGAGACCCAGTGGTGGATCGAATCCAACCAGGGTCTTGAGATGGCCAACATCATCCGAGGCAACGTGACCAAGGGTGCTTACGCCTCCTGTCGTTCTCTCTCGATCTGCAACGCTCACCGTCCTGGTGAGGAATCCGACGCAGAACGAGACTGGGACGCGTGGCAGGCTGTTCAGTCCGGAGAGGCTTCTGACAACGGATTCCTTTACGATGCACTGGAAGCACCCGCAGACACGCCTGTGGGCGAGATCGCAGACCTGATCGAGGACCCTGAGGCGTACGCAGCAGCGGTTGACAAGCTTCGAGAAGGCCTGGAGATCTGCAAGGGTGACGCAGACTGGCTGGACACGGAAACGATCGTACAGTCCATCCTGGACATCCGAGAAGATGTCACGGAATCGCGTCGTAAGTTCTTGAACCAGATCAACGCCGCCGAAGACGCTTGGGTTTCTCCACGTGAGTGGGACAAGTGCATGTCGGTTGACGTTCGCAGGCTTGAGCCTGGAGACCGTATCACCATGGGATTCGATGGTAGTAAGTCCTCGGACTGGACGGCCCTTGTGGCTTGCCGAGTCGAAGACGCTGCTGTGTTCCCCATCAAGATCTGGAACCCGGAGAAGTATGGTGGTGAGGTTCCTCGTGAAGACGTGAACAACACGGTTGACTGGGCATTCGCTCAGTATGACGTGGTTGCGTTCAGGTCCGACGTCAAGGAGTTCGAATCGTATGTGGATGCGTGGGGAGCCAAGTACGGCAAGAAGCTGAAGCACAAGGCTACAGCCAAGCACCCAATCGCATACGACATGCGTTCCAACATCAAGAACTTCACCCTCGACTGCGAGCGCTTTCAGGACGCGGTCATGGAACGAGAAGTAACGCACAACGGCGACGTAGCACTACGACGCCACGTATTGAACGCCATCCGGCGTCCAAACAACTTTGGCATCTCCATCAGCAAGGCTACCAAGGACAGCTCCCGCAAGATCGACGCTGCTGTTTGTGCCGTTCTTGCTTTTGGGGCTCGACAGGAGTTCCTGATGGGTAAGCACAACAAGAAGAAGGGGGTGGCAATCCTAAGGTGAGCGAATACGATAAGACAGTAGACGACTTGATCAACGCACTCAACGGCCGTAAGGGCAAGTTGAAGGAGAATCAGGCCTACTACGAGTCGGAATACCGTCTCAAGGCCCTGGGACTGAGCACCCCACCAGAGCTACGTCATATGACAGCCGCTATTGGCTGGCCTCGTATGTACTTGGACAGTCTCGAAGAGAGGCTGGACCTGGAAGATTTCCGCAATGCCGACCAGGCAGAGGTAGACGAACGTCTCCGCTCGTGGTGGCAGGCAAACTTCCTGGACGCCGAGTCGGGACTGGGCCACCTTGAGGCAATGATTCATGGCGTTTCCTACATCACGGTCGCGGCCCCTGCTGAAGACGATGACAACCCGGACATCCCGATTATCCGCGTGGAGTCCCCGTTCAATTTCATCGCGAAGCAGGACAAGCGCACCAAGAAGCTGACCGAAGCACTGAGGCTCTACAAGCACCCCACGATTCCCAAGGAAGACATGGCGACGCTGCTCCTGCCCGACAGGACGGTATATCTCGCCCGTGGTGGTCCGTTTGCTCAGTGGAAGGTCGATGAGACTATCCAGCACGACTTGGGACGGGTACTTGCTGCCCAACTCCTGAACCGGGAACGCCTCACAGAGGCTTACGGCAAGTCTGAGATCACCCTGGAGCTTCGTTCGGCAACGGATGCTGCTTCCCGGATCATGATGAACCTTCAGACTGCTTCCGAGCTGATGGCAATTCCTCAGCGTGTGCTGTTTGGTATTGATCGTGACGAGCTACCTACCGACCCTGAAAATCCCGGCGCTGCGATGGAAGCCTACATGGCCCGCATCCTGGCGTTCGAGAACGAAAACGGCAAGGGTATGCAATTTTCTGCTGCGGATCTGCGGAACTTTACCGAGTCCCTCCAGGAACTTGCCAAGCAGGTAGCCTCGTACACGGGTCTTCCACCTCAGTATCTCTCGTTCTCATCCGAGAACCCCGCAAGTGCCGAAGCCATCAAGTCGGCCGAATCGCGACTGGTAAAGAAGACCGAACGCAAGGCCCGTATGTTCGGGCAGGCATGGGAAGATGTCATGCGTCTCGGGATGCTGGTCATGGATGGTGAAATCCCCAAGGATGCTTACCAGCTCGAATCGGTATGGCGTGATCCTTCCACTCCAACGTTCGCGGCCAAGTCCGATGGCGTTGTGAAGCTTCAGCAGGCTGGAATCATTCCAGTGGAGCAGGCACGTATCGAAATGGGTTACTCGGATGTCCAGCGCAAGCAGATGCGTGAGTGGGACAAGGATGATCCGGTAGCACAGATGAATGCCCTACTGCTTGATGGTACTGCGAAGACCAATGAGCAGATTGGCAAGGTTGATCCTAATGCTGCTAACGGAACTTCACAGAAGGCAACGTAGCATTTCGGCCCGTGTAATGCGGGTCGTCTTGCAGGTACTACTCCCGTTTCTGGCGATCCCCCTCACTTCGCAGGTGTGGGGGGATATCATCCGGAGCATTTTCCCGCTTGTCTATGAGGCACGCTCGGAAAGCGCCAAGCTGGCGAGGGAGTACTACGACACCCAGCGTGTGAAGCATGTCGATGAGGACGACCGATTCGACATTGACCTTCCACCATACGAATACGACTGGTTCTACGAAGCGATGCTTCCGGCCAAGAAGTCGTTTCAGCTCATTGATACCAGCACGGGTCAGGCTATCCAGGCAGGTTTCAGGGCGATCAAGGAAGTGGAGAACGGTGGTCGCAGGACCATCCGTAATGCTGTCGACCGTGACAGCTCCGCAGTGGGTTGGGCTCGGGTAGCTACCGGGCGCGAAACCTGTGGCTTCTGCTTGATGCTTGTGTCACGAGGTCCGGTCTACCAGTCCGCAGAGTCGGCTGGTCTAAACGCGGACGACACAACCGCCCTGGAGATTCTGGATGAGAATGACACGGAAGCGTTCAACGAGCTGATGACAAGGTTCCACCCCAACTGTGACTGCAAGGTAGTTCCAGTCTTTGACAGGAATGACTGGCAAGGACGAGACGATTACCTAGCCGCACAGGAAACGTGGAAGCAAGTCACGAAGGGCCTCTCCGGGCGGGATGCTCTCAACGCGTTCCGCCGGGCTATCGAGGATCACCACGTAGACCCACAAGAGTTTGCAGTAGTCAAATAGGTCAGCCCGGTGCTGATCTTCCTTTACATGCCCAGGAGGCATTCAATGTCCGACGACAACCAGTCCGCCACGAACACCACCGGCACGCAGAACACTGATGCGCTACCGGATTGGGCTCGTCGGGCTATTTCCGATGCTAACGCCGAAGCGGCCAAGTACCGCCTGAAGGCTCAGACCGCTGCTGAAGAGGCAAAGGCTGAGACCAAGAAGGCCTACGATGACCAGCTACGGGCTCTAGCTTCCGAGAAGACTTCCATTTCGGAAGAGCGTGACAAGGCAAACATTGGGCTCACCAAGCTCAAGGTAGCCATTGCGGCTGAAGTTCCAGGTGAACAGGCCGTGGTATTTGCAGATTTGCTCAAGGGCAACACCGAGGACGAGCTGAAGGCCCATGCCGACCAGCTCAAGTCGATGTTTGGCACTCCTGCCGGAAGGCAGCGTGCAACCGACAAGTCCCAGGGTGCGGGTGGCAACGCAAGTGGCGTGAAGACCCCTGCCGAGCTGTTTGCTGACATGGTCCAAAGCAACCTCAAGAAGTAAGGAATGCCACAATGGCAATGATCAACGAACTCGCGCCGAATACCACCGATCGGCACCAGGGCCGTCTGGCGTATGTACCAGACGACCTCCTGCCTCCGGAGATCGTAGGCGCTATTTTCGAGCAGGCTCAGGAGACCTCTCTTGTCCTGCGTCTGGGTGAGCGTATCCCCGTCTCGTACGGTGAGACCGTTATCCCGGTTCAGACGAAGCGTCCCGAGGTTGGCCAGGTAGGTACTGGTACTTCGAACGCTCAGCGTGAAGGTGGTTTGAAGCCACTGTCGGGTGTCCAGTGGGACACGCAGTCGTTCAGCCCAATCAAGCTGGCCACGATTGTCACCGTGTCTGAGGAGTTTGCTCGTACGAACCCACAGGGTTTCTACAGCAAGATCCAGTCCGACATGGCTCTGGCAATCGGTCGTGGTATCGACCTCGCGGTCTTCCACGGTAAGCAGCCTCTGACGGGTGGTGCCCTCGCGGGTATCACGTCCACCAACGTGCTGAACAACACCACCAACGTGGTCAACCTGGACACCGTTCCAGGCCCAGGCAATCTCTACGACGAGCTGATCGCGGGCTACGAGATGATTGACCCTGAGACCGACTTCGATGGTTGGGCGGTTGACTCTCGCTTCCGTGCGCGCCTCATTCGTGAGGGTGCCGAGCGCGACGCCAACGGCAACCTGGTCAATCCGGCTGGGATCAACTTCACGGCGACCCGAGGTAACATTCTCGGCTTCCCTGCGGAGTACGGTAAGGCTGTAAAGGGTGACCTGGGCGCGGCTACGGCTACGACGACCCAGATCATCGGCGGCGACTTCTCCCAGCTCCGTTGGGGTTTCGCTGACGAGGTCCGTATCAAGATCTCGGACACGGCCACGCTCACGGATGGTGTTAACAGCATCTCCATGTGGCAGACCAACCAGATTGCCCTTCTGATCGAGGTAACCTTCGGTTGGATCGTGGGTAACCTGGACGGCTTCGTGAAGTTCACGAACCCATCGGGTAGCTAATACGTAGGACACGGGTTCCGTCACAGGCAGACGGATTAAATGATATGGCACGTCAGCCCGTGTCCCACTCCAAGGAGTCCGCCAATGAAGGTCGCAGTATTTGTTCATTTCTACGTTCCTTTCCGCTGCGCGGGCTCGGAAACGATGCTTCACGCAATGGTGAAGGAACTCATCAGTGCGGGGCACGAAGTTCGCGTCTACGCAACGGTGTTGCCCGAAGCCCCTCCTCACTATGAGTACGAGGGCGTGGAAGTCATCGCCACCAATGTGATTTACGCCAGGCAGGACATGCTCTTGTGGAAGCCTGACGTGATCTTGTCCCACCATGACAATGTGGTGCGGGCCAAGCAGATTTCGGCCAAGCTACAGATTCCGTTCGTGTTCATCGCCCATAATGACCTGTCCGGTATTCACCGAACCCTGGATCTCGATCCGGATTTCGTTGTTTTCAACACGGAATGGCTTATGGCGAAGCTGAAGCGGCCGGGGATGAAGTACACCATCATCCACCCACCCGTATTCGCAGAGCAACACCGGACATCCCCAGGAAACAAGGTCACCTTGGTGAACCTCAATGAATTCAAGGGCTCCGGGATTCTGTACCAACTCGCCCGGCGTATGCCGGACGTGGAGTTCTTGGCTGTAGAAGGTGCTCACGGGACTCAGATCATGCCCCCTGAGGATCTGACGAACGTGGAGTTCGTCAAGCAGTCCGACGACATGAAGAACAACGTGTGGGCCAAGACCCGCATCCTCTTGATGCCATCGGAATACGAATCTTATGGCATGGCAGGTGTTGAAGCTCTGGCTTCCGGCATCCCTGTCATCGCGCATCCAACCCCAGGACTCAAGGAGTCCCAGGGTGTGTTCGGTCTCTTCGTGGACCGAGCCGACATCGACACATACGAATCCGAGATCCGACGTCTCCTCAACCCCAAGGAGTGGGAAGCAGCTTCAGTGCTAGCCCGTAAGAGGTCGGCAGAACTAGACCCCAAGCCAGAAATGGTCAAGTGGGTCTCCGAACTTGAAAGGCTGGTCCATGGTACTGATGAAGACTGATGCTGGGATCGTCGTAGAGGCCTCTGAGAGGTCTGCTGAGCGACTTTCCTCCTACTTCGGGTGGAAGCGTGTCCCCGACGAGCCCATGCCCGTAGAAGACGTCTCAGAGCCCGTTGTTGCCAAGCGCAAGCCGGGCCGACCCAAGAAGGTTGTCAATGACTAAGAGTGCCCCGATCACTGGATACCGCGATCTGTCCCCGGACGAGATCGATCTGACCAACGAACTGAAGGAACTAGCGATTCAGGTTGGTGAGAAGGTAGACCAGGTATTCGCCCGTGAGGCGACCGACAAGCGTTGGGCAGCCATCGCGCGTACCGACCTCCAGACCGGTTTCATGGCGCTGATCCGTTCCGTGCTGAAGCCAACCACGTTCTAAGGAGCCCCAGTGGCATACGCGAGTGTTCAAGACGTAGTAGACAGGCTCGGTAGGCCACTGGAAGCCGGGGAGACCACGGTAGTTCAGACCCGTCTCAACGACGTGGAACTCCTCATCCGAAGCCGTATTCCAGATCTGGATGCCCGTGTGGCAGACGGAAGTCTGGATGTCGAAGTAGTCATCATGGTTGAGGCAGAAGCGATTCTGCGTCTCATCCGAAACCCGGAGGGTTATACCGCTGAAACAGACGGAAACTACTCCTACCAGATCAGCGTCAAGGTCGCGTCTGGGCGGATCGATATTCTGGCATCCGAATGGGCTCTTCTCGGAGTTCGTGCGGGGGCTTATGTCATCCGCCCCTACATCGGTCCTTATCCAGGACGCTGTTATCCCCCATATCCATGGGAAGACATTGGGAGCTGGCCCACGTGAGCCTACTAGACACGGGTCGAGAGACCGTAATCATCTTTCAAGAGATCGAAACCACGGACGCAGATGGCAACACCATTACGCGGGCAGGACCGACCGGGGTTTCGACCATCGCCGCAGTGCAGCTAGCCGCGCAGTCCGGCACGTCCGCAAGGCGTGCCGAACAGGACAACGAAGGTTTCGAATCCGAACAGGTATATCGTCTCAGGCTACCTCGCTCCTGGACAGAAGACCTGGGGGCTCAGGCCCAAGTTGAGTGGCTAGGCGTGCGATGGTCTGTGATTGGTAAGCCTCGTAGGTACAACGGCTCCAACAACACGGCTCATACAGACTACATCATCAGGCGCAACTAATGCCCACCTTGAGGCTGATCGGCCAAAGGGCGATGAACAAGGTGATCTCGCAGCAGCCCGAAGTCCTTCGGGCTGTGAAGTCCCATGCCAATCGGCTGGGTCGAATTGCGCATAGCGCCTTGGCAGGGCATTACAACACAGGTGATCACAAGATCGAGATCAAGAAGAACATGTCCGTGAAATACGGCTTTCTGGATTACGAGATCTCCTTGGTTGGGTCGGCCCCTATGAGTGTTGAGTTTGGTCACCGCAATCACCGTGGTGGCGGGTACGTGCATGGGCTGTACATCCTGTCCAGGCTTCTGTAGGAGGTGGAACATGGCGGTAACGCCAAAGATGCCCCGTGTTCAGGCAGTTGTTCTGCCTCTTCTCCGGGCAAGGCTAGACCCGTCCGTGACGATCGGTTCCTGGATGGCAGACGTTGACCATGGCCGTGAGTGGCCTGTCATCAACGTGCGCCGTCTTGGTGGTCTCCCAGTAGATCCCCAGAGGCTTGACAAGCCCGTTATCGAACTGACCGCGTATTCGGACGTGGGTTTGGTGGAGACAGAAGATCTGTATCTCCAGGCCCGTGAAGTCCTCTATGAGGCGTGGCTCAATCAGACCACGACAACTGCTGGTTACATCCATTCGTACTTCGAGACGTTTGGACCTTCCCAGTTCGACAGCCCTTACGACGACACCTGGCGTATTCAGGGCCTTATTCAGTTGGGACTCCGTCCCGCACGAGAAGATTAGGAGTATGCCAGAATGGCAGAAAATGATGTCGCCGTAATTACACCGGCAAGGGGGTACATTCTACTCGCCCCTGTCGGTACGGCCCGACCAACGCCTGGTGCTATCGACTCGTTCGATCCCGCCACCGGGCTTTCCCCGTGGGTTTCGCTGGGCCACACGGCTCGGGACGAACTCCCGGTATTCGGCTTTGATGGTGGTGACACGGAAGTAAAGGGCACGTGGCAGAACGCGGCTCTCCGTGAGGTTGTTACCGAGGTATCCTCGGACTACGTGACCTTCAACGCCCACCAGTTCGATGAGACGGTTCTTGGCCTGTACTACTCGGTTGCGAGTGGTGGTTCTACCGAGGGTGTGTTCGAGGTGCAGTCTGCCCCGCTTACGCCTACCGAGAGTGCCATTCTGATCGTGATCATCGATGGTACGACCAACATCGCAATGTGGGCTCCAAAGGTAGCGATTCGTCGTGAAGATGCGATGGAGCTGGCTATCGACGAGTTTGCTTACATGCCACTTCGTGCGACGTTCCTCAAGAACTCGACCGATCCGCTGCTGGCATGGGTGTCCACCGACACCGGGGTTAACCACTCGTAATTAGGTTAGGGGGAGCACGGTTCCTGGCGGACCCGCCGTGCTCCCCTTTTTTCTCTGGGTCCACCACCAACTTGAAGGGTTCGCCATGACTAACGCATTTACGCTTGATGACCTGAACGCCGCGATTGAGACCAAGTACGCCCCATTCTACTTCCGAGCCGGTGATGAGACCTTCGTTCTCCGCCAGGTGCTTCGCCTGGACAAGTCCGAGCGACTGACCGTGAACAACGAGCTTAAGGAACTGGAAGGCGTTACCGAGGCCAACATGGATGAGGACAAGATCCTTGCCATCGTGGAGAGGGTACTGTCCACCGTAACCGACAACGGTAAGGGTGACGCTCTTGTAGAGCTGCTGGGCCACGACCTGGTCCGTGTACAGACTCTCATGGAGAAGTGGATTGAGGTGACCTCTCCGGGGGAAGCCTCGCCCTCGCCCGCCTAATTGACACGGCCGGTGAGGCTATCCTTGCAGACTTCCAGCAAGAGTATGGTCTCAACATCGTAGAACTGATGAAGGACGGGTCTGGATACAGTCCGTCCACCATACTCGTTCTCATCAATCAACTCCCCCTGGCGTCTAGGACCGTTGCCGCTCTTCGGGGTGGTGAACAATTCATTGGCTGGGACGTGGACAGGTACTTCCTGGCTACCCTCATCGACTCGGTTCAGCAGGTTGCGTATGTGACCGCAGCGGCCAACTCCAAGAGGAAGCCAAAGGCTCCTAAGCCTACCCCCAGGCCTAACCGAGTCCAGAAGAGCGCTTCTCAGAACAACCCGTTCCGACAGCGCCTAGCCGCAGCCAAGAAGGCTAAGGGAGGATAGTACATGAGCAGCCCTGGCGGCTCTACCATTGGTCGCGTGTCCGTCAAGGTTGTCCCGGATACGTCGAAGTTCAAGCAGGAACTCCTAGCTCAGCTCAAGAAGATCCAGAAGGATCTGAAGATTGAGATCCCGGTCGACTTCGATACCAAGCGTGCGAATGCACAGCTTGCACTTCTGAAGAAGAAGATTGACGCCCTGGACAAGAGCGTCAAGATCGACGTGGACTCTTCGGGTGATCTCAGTAAGAAGCTGAGCAAGATCGGGGATTCTGCTAACTCTGCGGGGCAGGGCTTTTCGAACATGAGTCGGTATGCCCTCATCGGTATTGCCGTACTCGTACTGCTTGCCCCCGCACTCGCTCTGATCGCAACACTGCTGGCCGGATTGCCATCACTGGTATTCCTGCTTGGTGCCGCATTCGCGGCCGTGGCCTTGGGTATGGATGGTATCTCCAAGGCAGCCGCAGTATTCGGACCATCCATTGAACGACTGAAGTCGTCTCTGTCGGCTACGTTTGAACAGGGATTGACTCCGGTCTTCCAGCAGCTCAATACGATCTTCCCAGTCCTGGAAACGGGACTGAACCGTGTGGCTGAGGGTCTTATCAGCGTAGCCCAGGGGTTCACCAACGTGGTGACCTCGGCTGAGGGTATGACCCAGATCGAAACGTTCCTGGCGAACACCGGGAAGTTCTTCGAACAGATCAGGCCCGGCATTGAATCGTTCACCCGCATCCTGCTGACCCTCGCAAGCGAAGGTTCCAAGCTGTTTGGTGAGCTGGGCAATGTCATCAACGAGTTCACAAACTCGTTCGAACAGATGATCAATTCGGCGGTCGCCTCCGGCACCTTCGAAAAGGCCATCAAGGGCTTGGCAGACGTCACGGGTACCCTGCTTGATGTGTTCACCGATCTGTTTGGTGCTGGCCTCCAGGCCATGACCATCCTTGGTGGGCCTATCTCGAACCTGCTCCAGGGTTTCGGAGATGCACTGGTAGCCCTGATGCCTGCTCTCACGATTCTGTCCGAGGTAATCTTCAACCTGTTGGGTAATGCCCTCAAGGCACTTGTCCCGATCATCGATGCGTTGATGCCTGCGTTTACGCAGTTGGCTGAAGTGTTCTTCCAGTTGGTGGATGGAGCCCTAACGGCTCTGGCACCATTGCTGACCATCGTGGCTCAGGTCATCGGTGACGTACTCCTGAAGGTGCTGACCGCACTACAGCCTCTCCTGCCACCTTTGCTGGCTGCCTTCGGGCAGTTGGCTACGGTGATCGGTGAGGCTCTGCTTCAGGCGATTACGTTGCTGATGCCGTTCTTCGATCAGCTCGTCAAGTTCGTTGTTGATTTGCTGGCCGCACTCATGCCGCTACTCCCACCATTGATCGAACTCGCAACGGTCATCTTTGCTGCTCTCATCGACATTCTCATCCAGTTGATGCCGGAGCTGATGAAGATTGCCACCGAGGTCTTCCCACTGGTGATCGATGTGGTCAAGCAGTTGGTACCACCACTGATTGACGTGATCGGAAAGCTGATCGAGTTCATCCCACCTTTGATGGACATCGTGTCCTGGATCATCGACAAGACGCTACCCGCGTTCCAGTCGTTCCTGGACATCGTGAAGTCCGTAATGGGTCCTATCCAGGACATCATTAGTGGTGTGATCGAGTACATCGGCGGTGTCATTGATACGTTCATTGGTCTGATCACAGGCGACTGGGATCGATTCTGGAGCGGTATCAAGAGCATGGCCAAGGGTGCACTTGACATCCTGCTGGGCGTTATCGAAGGCGCACTGAAGTTGGTTGTGGAGTTCTTCATCGGACTCCCAGTACGAATCCTGAGTGTGTTCGGCGATACGGGTAGGATTCTATCGGAGTCCGGTCGTAAGCTGGTGCAGGGCTTCATTGATGGTATCGGGTCCATGATCCAAAAGGTCAAGGACAAGGCTGCCAGTGTGGTTCAGGCCGTACGAGACTTCTTCCCGTTCTCCCCCGCCAAGGTTGGTCCGTTCTCCGGAACGGGGTACACCACCTATTCGGGTAGGGCACTGATGGAAGACTGGGCAAAGGGAATGGAACAGGGAGCCCCACGGGCTCTGGCTGCTATCTCCGATGTCATGGGCCAGACTCAGTCCGCCATGGATATCGAAGCCGCGGTAACGTCTGAGGGCTTTGGTTCGATTGGTGACAAGGTTGCTACCGCACTTGAGGGTTGGTCGGTTGAGCTAGACGCGAACGGCATGACCCGAATGGTAAATAGGACAAACCGAAGGAATGAGAGGCGTTAATGGTTGCTTGGCTTTTGGGTCCACCGGGTGACCTCCGTGAACTGGTGACCCCGGAAACGGGGATCAACATCACCGAGGTTCGATACGGGGGCATTCACCAGGGACTCAACGGCGCGAGGACCATGGACGTCACGGGTGTGAAGACCACCGTGGAACTGACGATGACCTACCTCGACGAGGCAGACTATCGTTGGCTCCAGGCTCTTCACACCCGGCACATTCCGGGGCCTCACCGCCTTGTGAATCCGCTTCGTAAGAACAAGATGACGATTTACGCGGCATCCTGCAATCCTGAACCCATGCAAAACCGTGGGTTTTATGTAGATGCTGGGGTTGTCGATTATGTGGCCGATTGGCCTACAGCAGCAGGGCCGGGCTGGCAGTCGACACGGTGGTATAACCGTGCGGGCACGTCAACGGCACGCTGGGATGCGGACAAGAAGTTCGTATGTACTGCGGGCACGCCAGTGACAGCATCGGTTTACCTCAAGGGTAACTCGGCTTTCACGATGACATTGGCCTACGACTGGTTCGACAAGTATGGGGTTTACCTATCTTCCAGCACTGGGAGTGCTTCCGTGACTACGTCGTGGGTCAGGTTCCCTCTTACGGCGACTCCACCAGCCAATGCGGCTCTGGGGTACTTCGCCATGTACTCCACTTCCACTGTTGAGGTCCGTGTTGCGGCTTCTCAGGTGGAAATTGGATCTTCTGCTACCCCATGGGACCAGGGTGGTGGAGATTTGCTGGTATTGGTTGACCAAATGCCGGCTTCCTCGCCTAGGTACCCACTAATGAATGCAACTATCGGACTATTGGAGGCATAGAAGTGCAGACGCAAGGAGGTGCAGACGCCTACGCGGCTATTGTAAGCCCGGAACGACGCTTTGGCGTCCGTCTCCTGGTTGACTGGAACCGTAATGGGCTCTACAACCACGCAATGTCAGACATGTCTGCTTATGTCCAGTCCGCGAACACAGATGCGTCGTTGAAGGGCTCTCTTCCTACTGAACTCAGTACGGTTGAGGGCTCTTCTTCGGCCCAGCTCACCGCCGTGGTGGCCGGACAGCGCGACGGGATGTCTCTGGACGCTATTTTCAGCCCATATCGCTCGGGATCTCCGATCAGCGCGACCAACACCATCGGTGTGGAGATCAAGTACGAGCTTGGTCTGAAGACGGCTGTCGGAACCGTGTGGTATCCCCAGTTCATCGGCAATGTCCGACAGATTTCACCAAACCGGGGGACCGGGGAGGTCGAAATCACGGCATTGGACCGTGTGGAACAGCTTCGCAGGCCTGTAAACCTGCCTACCTGGGCCATTTTCGAGTACCACGCCGGATTCAACATCATCAAGGGTCAGTTGGCAGACGCCCAGTGGGTTATCGACCACGCTTTGAAGATGTGTAACGCTTCCACGACCAGGTATCGTCCTGCGACGCTGACCGAGAACAGTCTTCCGCAGGGTACGTCCACCAACCTCCAGCTTTGGATCTCCGGGGCTGGTTCTTGGATTCCCAACGTGGGTCAGGTCGACAACTGGAACGTACAGGAGTTCCCCAACACCGAAATCAATGGTGTGGAGATGTACGAGCAGAATGGCTGGACCCACACGGATTCCCCAGACCCCACGAACTACCCACAGGCTTTCAGGGCCTTGGTAGACGTCCAGGGTAACGTGAACACGTATTGGGGTGCTGAACGCAGCCGAATCAATGCCCTGGGTGCGCAAACCCTCGGGTTCACCCTGATCACACAGGGTACTGGTGCTGCTTACGTATTCAACTGCCCTGATCAGGTTGTCATGACCGTAAATCTGGGCGATGGGTACTACATCGAAGTGTGGATTGGTGCCGGACAGATCTGGTCCAGGTTCATTCGCCCCCTGACCGCGCTGGTTCAGATCACCGCCAAGGTGAACATCCCCAGTGGTGCTCAGGCACAGCGTGTCAACGTGTCCTGGGAGGCTTTTCACGCTTCCGGGGTCAAGGCATGGGTCAGGGTTGGTGCAAACCAGACTGGGTCTGACTACACCGTGGTTGGTGCTCCGATTCCATTCGTGGGATTGAATGACCCATACCAGGGTCAGGCACAGATCATCCGTAGGGTCGGTCTTCAGGACATCTTCTGGGCCGCCACGAACTTTGGTGGCACAAGCGGGCCAACGATCGCAGACCAGTGGGGCAACCGTACCCCGAAGTACGCGGCTACCGTCGACAAGGGTCTGATCAAGCAGTCGTTCTTCCCCCAGGTCCGTAACGTGGACGCATGGGATCTGATTTCGAACGTGGCTGAAGCCGAGTTTGGTTCTGTGTTTTGGGATGAGAACGGTAAGTTCAACTTCTGGAACATGGAACGTATGCAAATGCTACGTAACAAGCCAGTAAGGAACTTCTACCTCGATGATCTGAATTCACTGGGGTTCACCAACTCCCTGGATTCAGTGCGTAACGTGGTAAGCGTGGCCGGCACTTCAAGGGTGGCTTATGGCGACGCGTGTTTTGTGGCTGATGGTGTGGACCAGTTCTACATCGGACCGGGTGAGCGTCGCACATGGACGTTCGATGTTCCGGAAGCCCAGACTCCGTCTCCTGAGATCGTCACCAGGTACACCACGGACCCCTCACTGCCTTTCGGTATCCCTCTGTGGTACGACGATGTCCACCATGGGTATGTCGTGCAGTTCTACGTGAACAACACGTGGGTTGAGGACGAGGCATTCTTGTCGGGTGTCGATGTGTTCGCCTGGTTCGACGCACAGAACCGTCTGGTGATCCAGATCTACAACGGGTACAACGTGCCCGCCAGGTTCGCCACAGACGGCGGACAGGCTGCTCTGCACATCGGAGGTACCGCGACACGTTCCAGGCCGTCTACGGACAACACAACCCTGGATACGGCGTCCGTGACGAAGTACAACGCGCGCTCTCTGGCTCTGGGTGGGAACTGGGTAACCGAGACCTACAACGAGCTGGGCATCGTGACCCGTCTGATGACGGAGACGCTGGAACCAGTGCCTCTGGCAGACACCATCACCATTCCGGGAGACCCCCGGCTACAGCGCGGAGACACCATCGAGATCCGAGATCGTTCGGGTCTGGGTGAGAGGTTTGCCGCACAGATTTACGGCATCAACAGGACGTTCAGTGTCGAAGCCGGTCTTGTTGAAGTCCTTACCGTTCAGTTGACTCGTGTAACCGGCGGTCTCTGGGATGACACCCAGTACGGCCTCTGGGATACCAACCTTGTTTGGGGTTACTAATGGCTTTTGTTGCAATGGCACCTGCTGTAACAGGTCAGGTAGCCTCTTCGTCCGAGTACAATAAGGTTGTCTCCAACGTAGTCGACCTTGACGCTCGAATGAATGCGGTTGTGGGTAATACGGCCTACTGCCACATTTACCAGAACGCTGCGGGAACGCAGACTATCTCCAACCTTACGCCTGTGGCGGTGACCTTCAATGCGGAGGTCATCGACCCACAGAACATGCACTCCACCGTGACCAACATCAGTAGGGTTACGCCGGTAACGGCTGGCCGATACAGGTTGACCGGTGGCGTGTGTGTTCCGGCCGCAGGCACGGGCTCGGTGATCTCCCAGTTCCGAAAGAACGGGGCTGTTGTTCTGGGGTCCGCTACGTACCAGGAGAAGGCGCTGTATACCTCCTCCTTCATCGCCCTGACCGCAGTGTGCCAGGCGACGTTGATTGCTAATGGTTCTACGGACTACTTCGAGATGTGGACCAACCAGAACTCTGGTGGTTCTATCGCTACGTTCTCCAATGCCACCGACCAGCACAGCTTCATGATCGTGGAGTACATCGGGGCAACCTAAGGGGAACTTATGGCAGAATCAGGAGATGTCACCGTGCATTCCATCGGTATGACAGAACTGTATACCGAGATAAGGTCACTAGGTGACAAGTTCTCGGATTACATCAACAGACACGACGTGGAGTCATCCACGCATGGTCACCAGATCACGGATCTCAGGGCAGACCTCACGGTCCTTGAGACAAAGTTCGAAGCTGAACAACTTCGTCGGTCTCTGGCCTCGAAGCAGGCGTTCTGGGCAATTTTGACCTCCCTCGTGTTTCCGGTCATTGTTGCCCTGACGTTGCTCATCATGACCAACAAGTAGGAAGAAGGAAATTATGTGGACCGCGACCTATTGGAAGAAGCTAGCCGAAGAGACCGTACAGGGTTTCGCGGGTGGTGTTCTGAGTGTTACGGGGCTGGATGTTCTCGATGTCCTTAACCTGGATTTCAAGGCTGCACTGGGCGTAGGCCTGGGTGGCGCAGTCCTGGTTGTCCTGAAGGGCCTGGCCCTGAAGAACGTCGGTGCTCCCCAGAGCCCGTCGGTAGTAAGCTAAGCAACGCAAAAAAGCCCCCACCTCGATGAGGTGGGGGCTTTTCTTGTTTTGTGCTAGTCGATGTAGAAGTCGCCGTTCAGGACGTCAATGTAGTCGTCAAGGTCCAGGTCGCTTGCGCGATCCTCTTCGTCGATTGGATCAATCATCGTCATCGTCTCCTGTGTCCGGTGGTTTGCTGTAGGGAGAGTAGAAGTACCGTTCTCCACCACAGTCAGAGCAGATGTAGTCACCTTGGAGCCCCGATCCATTACAACCGGGGCACGGGTGCATCGGCATTAGTCGTCCTCTTCTGGGTCCTTGTTCTCAGCTTCGATCATCTCGTCGTAAAGTCGGTCCAGCTCCTCATCGGAGAACTCACCTTCGCCGTTTCCCTTGCCCTTACCCATGTTCTTCCTCCAACTCGTCGAATATCTGGTCCAGTGTTTCATCTGCTGAGCGTTGCTCGCAGTCTCTACACACTACTAGTCTTCGTCCTCATCAGTTCTGGGCCATACGGGGTCAATCTCGTCCAGGAGTTCCAGGAACTCCAAGTCATCGGTGTGGTACGACATCAGTCGTCCTCATCCCAAATGTAGTCGTCGGCTTGGTCACCCAAGACCTCTCGGATCTGCTCCTGCTCTTCCTTGGTGAGCGGGTTACCGTTCGGGTCAGTCATCAGTCCTCCCCAATGATGAAACCAAGGTCCTGACCCTCAAGGGTCGCTTGGATGTCTTCGATATCCGTCTCGGTGAGCCTCTTCTCAGCCATGCGTACAACCTCCAGTGCCCTTGATCTTACCGCACGTGTAACACCAACTTGAAATCATTTGTCTCCCCATGTTCTTCCGGTACAGGTCTCCGGGCAGGAGGCCGCATCGCGGCCCCCGCACCGGTCACACACCCATTCACTCACTTGGATAGGATGTCCGAGATGAACACCTCGGTTCCACCAACCCGCCCGTAAGGCGGGAAGCGGAAGATCCTGATATCGGCAGTCTCGGGTTCGGACTGACCATTGATCCAAGACCTGAGGTCGTACTTCTTCTGGAACACCAACTCCGGGATTGGGTTGCCTTCTCTCATGACGACCCAGGTGTAAGTGTTGTCAGGCATTGCGCTTCCTCATTTCCTCTTGTTCCCAGTGCCAACAAGCAACACAGGTGTCGGTCTTCCTGTTGTCTTCTGGGTCTGTTGCTAGTAGGTCGATGTGAAACCAGTAAAGACAGATCGAACACATCGCCCCGTCTTTAGTGGGCTGAGGCCACGGGCTCATGTCACCATCCTTAGGCCTGGAGCATGATGCACGTCCTCACGTGTGCATCCATTGCCTTCTCCACAACCGATGTGTTGTCGTTTGTCACGCTGTAGCCACATACACAAGTCCATGTCATTGTCTAAATCTCCTTAATGAGCCCTGGACATATGGGAATCCACAATTCGTGCGAACAGCTCGGCATCATCACAGTCAACGCTGAATCCACACGTAAAACAGGTCCAACTCACTTGCCTACACACCTATCTTTCAGTTCTGGTTCGATCTGGACGCCACCTTCTCGGTAGCTGAAACTGGCGACGAAGAAGTCACCATTACGACAGTAGGTTCGGACCTTCACCAGTCCGTACTCTTCCATGTAGAACTCGTGGGTGTCCAGAGTAGTGATTGCTGGGGCTGAGGACGCCCCTGCGGGCTCAGAACCCACACTGCCACACCCAACTAGGGTCATAGCCATTACGAGCGCCAGAGACGCTCTCAGAGCCTTCTTCATTCGACCACACCTGCCTTTGCTGCTGAGGAAACCAGGACATCGAACAGCAGATCTTGAACCCTGCCGATTTTCGTGCAGACATACACCGTGATGGGCCTACCAAACAGGTCGGTGTTGACCCTGTAGTAAGTGAACTCGTCATAACCAAGGTTGTCCACGGCATCCCATCGCCCGTGCAACCTAACGTCAATGGGCCGCAGCTTGGCGTGGACGTAGGTGTGCCCTGGGTTTTCCAGGAAGACCAACTTGCCATGAAGAGGCCCACCCGCATGGAGATAAGCCTTAGCCGCCATTGTTATCGACCCACAGACTGTCCAAGTATTCGTAAGCCTTCTTGGTCCACCTCGCATCAGACAACGCGTGGTGGTGCACCTCGTCCTGGATCGGGAGAGTCGTGACTCCCATGGTCTTGGCAACCTGCTTGACATCCATGGTGTACCACGGGATGCCCTTTGGCATGTTGACCATACGCCCGAACAGCTGGGCCAGCACGACATGATCGTACGAGCTGAAGTAACCCCAGAGCTGATTGTCGAACTCCGTACCTTCCATCGTGATGAACTTGCGGATCTCTTCTGCCATAGCTGCCTTGGGCAGGCATTCATCATTGGTGAGATGGGGACGAACGTTCTCCCACAGCCAATGGTCTACCGGAACAGTGTTCCAGTCGAAATCGGAGTTCTCCAGGTAAAGCTCTCGACCATCTTCGGCGACGATGCCGAAGGAGATCAGATGGATACGCTCTCCGTCTTCGTAAAACTCGGTGTCATACCAGTACTTCACGTTCCTCCTTCAGTTCGGGATGGGACGCCGCAAAAGCGTCCACCAACCAACCAGCTTCCTTGGACTCTCGGAAGGTTGGGTTATGTGACCCATCCATGTAGACAGAATCACCGCACCTAGCCTTGGCTTGAAGCACAGCGATCTCTCTTGCTAGCTCAAGCAGTGTCATCGGAACTTCTTCGTGCCATGCCCGTTAGGACACTTTCCTACACCCTTGAACGCCCCGCAAACAGGGCAATCGTACAAGTGCTTCATCATTCTTCGTCTTCCTGATTGGCCGGGTTCTTGTCGCACTTGTCGGCGTGGGTGTGAATCCACGCTTCGGGGAAGTAACTTCCACAGTGCCAGCACTTCTCCTGGCCTGAGGTGTTGAAGTCACCCACTACGTTTCGAACCATGCTAGTTCACCGCGCTCAGTACCAGCACCAAAATCAGGATGCCCAGGATTATCAGCACGGTTGGCTTATTCGTCAACATCTTCTTTGCCCCTCTTGTTGTAATGCTTGTACAGGCCGTACAAGTTGATGGAGGTGTAAAGGGCAACCGAGAACCAGAAGCCACCCTGCTTGGAAACCCAAGCGTAAGCAGCCCACAGTACTTGGTTGCCCAATCCCACCCACGCACCCGCAGCTATCTTCCCGCTCATGATGAGCAAGACACCCAAGGCCCCCACGAGCGACAGAACGTAGCTCCAATAGGTGGGTAACATGACTCCCTTACACGTAGTCCCAGTAGTCCACGGACAGTTCTCGGAGTTGGTAGCTCTTCACGATGTTCTCGATGATGTCGTTCTGCTCATCGTATTCCATCTCCGCAAACCCAGCCGGAAGGGTGAGGTCACCAACCCAGCTATCAGGCTTGTCGAAATAGATGACCAGTCGTTCTCGTTCTACGACGGCCACGAGATCTCCACTTCGACCTTGGCGGAACCCAGAAGCCTGAACACATGGTCCAGTTCCTTCTGATTCAGGTCCACACCAAAGAACTCATCGGCAAGTTCCCACACATCAGAGTCTTCGACTCCGGTCATCCTGGACTGCACGAGATGAGCCACGTACTCCTTCAGTTCGGACTCACGCAGCATGTCTCGCCCTTGGATCTGGACGACATTGTCGGACCCAACCGCAAACTGCACGTTGCCACCGCTGTTGATATTCACTGTGTTCATTGCATCCATTCTGGTAGTTTGACTATGCCCACAATCACCATGATGGTGAATACGATGAAGAACATCTCACCGTAGTTCATCAGTCACTCGATGGGACGTAGTTGTGTATCACGCCTAGAGCAGTCTGGAACTGGTTGGATTTCCTTCGTGCCTGTACCCGTAGGGTTACACGCCACCAAGGAATGTTCTTGATCTGATCGTTCATCCTGTTCCATTCAGACCAGATCCACGTGCTGACCGCGTAACTCTGACCGGACGTGGGAGGCTTCTGCCTAACCCGAGGCGGACCCAGCTCGTTGGTGAGAGCACGTTCCAGGTCCGCATCGGTCACAGCTGCCCCTTGTGGATGGAGTCGTTCTCCAGCAGGATCTTGTACTTCTGCTGAGTCTCCTTCTGCCACACGATGATGCCCTCAGCCTTGTTGGCGACAGTGAAGTCGCCCGCCGGACCATCAAAAGATTCGGGGACATACCGTGCTGCTCCAGAAACCTGACTACCAAACTGGCTCAGGTTCGTGAGCACAGTGGGAATCGTCATGAAGTCAGCCTGACCCTCGAAGAGGATCGGAACGAACTCCACAAGACCAGAGTTCTCGATTCGCTCCTTCTCTGCGTCGTTGAACTTCCACGGGGAGAAGTGCGCGAAGCGCTTGCCCTCGATACCCAGAGGGTTCTTCTGGATGCCCTCACCGAACCACTCACCGAAGTGGACACCGTAGCCCAGAACATCCGTAAGAGCACCAGCGTTGTCGTACGCCCACCTGGCGAAGCCGAAGTTGTCATCGTCAGGCGTGATGATCCGCTTGCGGGACTGGGTCGTGACCTTACCGTCCAGGATACGAATGGCCGCGTTCGTGCCATTGATCTTCTCGGCAATGGTCAGGTACTTGTGGAAGCGCGGAGTCGACGGCCACTTGATGAACCCGACCTCACCCATGTGCTTCGACTTACCCATGTAGCGGTCCCGCCACGCTTCGGTGTCGACCTGCCACTGCGGAGACTGGGTCTCCCAGACACCATCCGAGACATTGGAAAGGAGTTCCCAAGCCTCATGCACTGCGTTCGTCATTGTTATCCCTTTCAGGGGTTGATGTGAACTCGCTCAACGTGGACGTTTTCGAGGGACTCGAAGTAGCCCTTCCACGTGTAGGTGTAGATGTCGGGCTGACCTTCTACCTTGATCTCATTGCTGCCCCGGTAGTTGTTCTTGTAGTCGTCCTCGATCTTCCCCTTCACGATGGATGCGACAACCCCATCGTCGTACACACCCACAACGTGGGTTGCGCCGCTCTCATGCCCGAAGGTGTTGCCCGTGGAGTACTCCACAACAACGACCCACACGACCTGGTCTGCCTTGGGCTCGAAGGGGACCTCGACTTCATCCAAGCGGTAGCCAATTTCGCCGTCACGGGTGAGGTGCACGCTTGCACCGCTGTACTCCTTGGTGACGCGCCAATCGCCATAGGCCTCGCCATCCCAGTAGTCTTCCGTGGTGTACGACTTGACTCGAACCCAAACACTCTTCTCGTTCATCAGTTCTCCTTGTTCGCAAGCTTCTGGATACCCAGGGCAATCGCCTGGAGTGCGTGCATCTTGCCGATGTCCACCATGATGGTCATGACCTTTCCCATGGCATCTTCGGGGTTCTTGTCGTCAAGCTCCTTGCCGTAGTCATCCAGGTTCTCCCGGATCATCTCGGCAATCTCCGGGAACTTACCCGTGTAGTCTTCCAGCGTCACTACGGTGTCATTCATGTGTTTCTCCCTTAATTGCGATGGCTCGGAGGTACCAGAGTAGCGCCTCCTGAAAGTCTAGCTCGTTGCGGGCTAGCTGCCACGCTCTGTGGTTTCGTGTAGCTTCTTCTACCGTATCGTCCCAGCTCAGAAGTCTCAGATTAGGCACTGTTCCTCCTTTGGAAAGAGCCGGGGCCGAAGCCCCGGACTCTAATCGACGTCTCCGTACAAGCTGCCCCAAGACCTACGCCCAACCTCAGCGTCGGTATCAATGAAGACAACCCCTAGCTTTTCTGACATGTGTCGTGCAACTTCGTTGGCACCCCACTGCGCTCGATTAGTGGGCATGGACAACAGAAGTTCATCGTGAATCGGAAGGCGCATGTAGGGACCGAAGCCCGCACGGTATGCCCTCAGGATTCCCCGACACGTGATGTCCCTGGAGCTGGACTGGACCATGTAGTTCAAGGCGGAATAGGCACGGTCGGGATCGACCGGGAGGTGTCGACCAAAGTGGGTTACGATAAACCCATCGCGTTCAGCAATCTTGGCTAGCTTATCCGCGTATCGGGTTACACCGGGATACCGCTTGTCGAATGCCTCGACAACCTTCTTCGCTTGTACGAATGAGAGGCCAGTTTGTTCCGCAACAACCCTGGCACCACCACCAAACACACGTGCGAAGTTGGTGATCTTTCCTGCCTTGTACTCCTTGGTGTCCTTCTCCACGTGATCACCAAAAGCAGCCTTGGCGGTCATGAGGTGAAGGTTCCAGTCGTTGGCAAAGGCCTGAATCATCGTCTCGTCACCACTCAGGGCTGCCAGGACACGTAGTTCCTGCCCCTTGTAGTCCACGCTGACGAGCGAATGACCCTCTTCGGCTACGAAGCACTTCCGGATGGTGAAGTCAGACGCAGGGAGCGTCTGAGCCGGGATTCCCGTGATGGACATACGCCCAGTTCGAGCCTGGAGCGTGTTGATAGATGCGTGGCACCTACCTTCGTCGTCCATGTTGTTCAGGAACCCATCCACCCATGTGGTTCGCCACTTGAGCGCCTTCTTGGCGCGCTGTACCGCGATGGCAAACGGGTCGTTCTCCTTGACGAGCTTATCCAGGATCGTCTTGGACACCTGGAGCTTGCCGGTTGGAGTTCGATCCTTTAGCTTGACACCACGATGCAACAGCACCTCAGCAACCTGAGCCGTGGAGTTCACATTCTCGCAGCCGAAGCCACGTGCGATCTCCGTGTACTTCTCCTCTTCCTCGTGCAGTTCCATCGAGAGTTTCTGCGTGTACTCCAGATCAAGGAGGAAGCCCCCACGATCCATGTACGAGCAGACCTCTGCGATCTCGTGTTCGAAGCCCAGGAGTTGTGCCGACGACACAGGAATCAACTTGGCCTGAATACCAACAATCCGAGCCGGGAAGATGGTGTCCATCCCCGCATAGATGTTGTATTCCGGGTGGTCCAGGCTGATCTTCTCGAAGATTTTTGCCTTGGTGGTCTTGTGTTCCTTGGCCAACTTACTCATCAGACCCTTGACATTGTCTGCCAAGTCTGGGTCCAAGTACTGTCGAACCAGATCTTCCAGGGAGACACCAATCCCGCCCTTCTCAGGGGCACGGGGATCGATGAGCTTGGCCTGAATTTCTGTGTCGATGGCCTTGGGCCACAACTTCTCCATGGGAATACCCATACACCGGTTGATAACCTTGAAGTCGAACGACAAGTTCTTGCCGACGATCTTCTCCACTGCTATCAGTGTTTGAGCAACCACGGTCAGGTACGGATCACCTAGTTCAACCGGGATAACCCACGCTTCGTGCTGGTTACCGAACTGGACTAGGCGTAGCCGATACGATCTGGAGTAAATATCGAGCCCTGTGGTCTCCGTGTCAAACGCCAAGACCTTGATGTTCTTCCGAACAAATTCCTTAAACAGTTCCAGGTCTTCCGGAGATTCGACACGGTGAATCTTGACCGGATCACCCCTGACATGAAGTGTCCATGTTTGCATTCCGTTCCTGACTTCCTAGACGTAGTACCCTCTCCTGGCGATGAGATCGAGCATTTGTGCTCGATTTTGTACAGCCTCGTACTCCCGACACAGATCCAGGTTGTGTTGAGGCAGGACCCTGTGAGATCCATTGTGCCACAAACACCTCAAGGTGTAGGGAAGAGGAAGAACCTCGCCATAAAGCCGGTACAACACCATACGGAAGGCTGCGTCTTCACCTCCCCAACCCGAGAACCTTTCGTCAGACCCACCCGACTCCATGAAAGCGTCTCGGGTGAACCCGAGAACACCTGTCTGGAACGGCACCGAAAGCAGTGGGTCAATGGTCTGGGTAACCATCGGCATTCCCCGCATGATTTCCATGGATGCGTACTCGTTGAAGTACTCCGTGCGGTCATACAAGGGAATCCACTGCTGACCCCCTTCCGTCAATGCCCTGTAGGCATCGTCAATAGCGTCGACAGACGGGATACAGTCGGCCCCGAATTGCATGAGGACTGACTTGGTGGACAGCTTGAACGCACGGTTCAAAGCACGAGAACAGTTGAACGGTGCACCAGGATCATCAACCCCAACACAGAGTTCCACTCCAAGGTCTAGCCACTGCTGCTTGATGAACTCCCAGACTCGTTCTCTCTGGGGGTCACCTCCCCGCCAGGGGATAAGCACACTGATGTTTTCTCTCATGACACGCCCCTCTAAGAGGGGGACCCGAAGGTCCCCCTCCGGGTTGTTACCTGTTGAACTGCGGGCTGCACTGTCCAGGAGTGTTCTTCGGCGTTGGGCAGAAGTAACCACTCCACGCACGACCGGTGCCCTGGGAAACCCCAGACTTGAACACCATCTCACCGTGAGGGCAGGTCTTCACCTGACCACCAGGTGCCTGCGTGGCCGCCGTAGGCTGCCCTGAGGGAGCCGCAGGCGTCGTGGAAGCAGGCTTGGCTTCCCCGAACATACCGAAGTACTTCGAAGCCGCCTGAGCGCGCTCCAGGAGCGTCGCAAGCTCCTTGTCGTTGATCTGCTCCAGAGCATCAGCAACAGTCGCACCGTGGATCACAACCCAAGGCGCGTTGTAGCCAATGCCACCCTTGAGGGTGACCGTGACCTTGCCCTCCGAAGGAGGAACGACTACCAGCGGGTTGGTCTTGGTCACCACACCCGGCGTGGAGTCAATGTCCGCCTGAGCCTCATCCCCACCAGTGTCGTTCTGGTCAGGCTCGGTGTCAAAAGGGGCGGTCTCGAACGGGTCCACATTCTTCTTTACAGCCATTGTGCTTCATCCTTTGTTAGTTATGGTCAGCGGTTCCAGCCGTACTTCTTGTTCAACTCCTCCTGTGTCGCAACCACAGGTGAGTCTTCTTGCTCTTCATCTTCTACTTCTTCAGGATCGGCCATGGTATTCTCCGGCTGTCCTTGCACCCGGTCCCTGGTGATCTTCGTACCTTGCAGAGGTGTTGGCCCGGTTCATCAGTACCGTCAGCTTGTCGATAGCATCACTGGTATCTGCTCTGCGATTAGGCTCAATGCCGTGGACGTACTTGTTGACCACCACATCGAACATCTTCTTGTTGGAACTCTTTAGCATCAGCATCCCTGTAGACAAATCCGTGGACTCAGTCAGGGTTGCTGCTTCTCGGTTGGTGATGAGACCCATCTCCAGAAGAGTACGAACCTCATCAGTACCATACTCGTACTGTCCAGAGAAGAACTCGTAGACATCAGCCGCCATCGCCGCTTGCTGTCCGGCGATCTTTCGAAGCTGGGTTGAGGGATCTTCCTCTCCCACAAGCTGATCCAACTGATTGGGTCGTTCCAGAAGATATACCCAAACATCCTGTCGGACATCTTCCCAATCCAAGGTCGGCCACTTACGAGCCGACCCACGTGCCGCAGTTTCTACTGCGTCGTAGAACTCCTTAGGGATATCATCGTTGTGCATTGTTGTTCTCGTTTCTATGCGGGACGGATGTCGACACGGTTCGTGGCCTTGCCACTCCGCGACCAGGCCGAGCAGTCTTGGCACTGGTATTGCTGGAACTCAGAGAGCCCCACCCGCCGGAATCCGCGACGCTGAAGGTTGACACTAGAGCAGTTGGGGCACACGTCCTCATCGGTGTCTTCCTCGTACAGACCCATGTTGGGGTGCTTGGAGATCCAAGGGATAAGCCGCTTGTACAGCTTCTCCGTTAGGTCCACATCCCCTATGTTATAGGTCTTCATCTCCTCCCACGCAGAAGCTTCGTTGTTCATGCAACGAATCCACAATCCGAACCCTGCGTGCTTGACCTTCTTACCGATCTGGATCTGGTCGGAGACGTGGTCCAGCTTGTTGGAGGCGAACTTGAACTGTGACTTGACCGCCTTGTAGAGATCGATCTTCTCGTAAGGAGCCGGAGGAGCCATCTCCCGAAGGAAGAACTCACGGTTGAAATGCTTGAGGTCGAACGCATCACCGTTGTAGGTGACAACAGCGTCCGCCTCGTTCAGAAGATCCCAAGCGTTCTGGATCATCACATCAGCACCATCATGGAACTCGGAGAAGAACACAATCTTGTCTTCGTCGTACCACTTGGCAGCGAAACACAGGACCCGCACATTCTCTCGAAGCTGTGCTAGTGAGATGTTCTGGTTCCAGAGGTCAAAGACCCAGCCCCCGTTGGGGGCCGTCTCGATATCCAGCGTCAGGATCTTCACTTATCACCAACGGTCTTACCAACAGCCTTGGTAGCTTCGAATCCGTATTCACTCACAGTCATTCTCCTCTTCGTTCTGGGTGGCCGGGGCGAACCCGAATGACCCACCCTTGTTGTACACCACGTCGTCTTCGAGTGGCAATGCGTCGTCCAACTGGTCACGAAGCTCCCGTGCTTCCGCCACGGTGAGGAAGACATTACCCCAGTCGAACGTGATGGAGATACGAGCTTCCATTACTGCTTCAGGCATTCTTCTTCCCCATTCTCGACAGTACTGCTTCGGCACCAAAGGTAGTGATGGTGGAGTTCACGTCTTTGCCCTCAGGCATGTTGATGATGCGACCACGGGGCAGCGTCTTCATCACATCAAACGCGAAATCCTTACCAGCCTGATCACCATCGGCCAAGATGAATACCTTCTCATACCCGAGGAACATCCGGTGGAAGTGTGACTTCCAGTTCTCCCGACCTGGAATACCTACAGCGTGCAGTCCGATCAACTCGGCTGCAATAGCATCCAGTTCGCCCTCACAGATACAGATCTCATCGTCGGTCTTCAGGATCGACATGGTATTGAAAGCATGAACCTCGGACCCAGGGTGAGCCATGTACTTTCCATGCTTACCATGGTCGTGGTTCTCGATGCACCTGAACCTCATGGTGATGACACACCAACCCTGACCAGGACTGTACCTCAAGTAAGGAATGGCAAGCCATCCCCGGTACATGTCATGACCAGGCAGTGGGTCACTTACCACGCCAAGCCGGTACTTTTTTAGCTCTTCCCCCTTGAGCCCCCGCCTTTCCAAATACTCTTCGGCTGGGCTTCCGGGTAGGCTTTTGTGGTATCGGGACGTAGCTTCCATCAAGAAATTCAGTTGCGTAGCGCTGGGCTTCCGCAAACGACAATCCCTCCTTCCTCATGATCAGGTTGACAATTCCACCCTTCATCGCACACCCATGACAGGTGAATGCGTTGTTGGTGAAGGATACAGAAGCCGATGCCCGTGTCTCAGCATGAAACGGGCACAGACAGGGTAGCCATTCGCGATTACCACGGGGTGGTTCCCAGTCCGGGAACCACTTCCGCAGCAAGACTATGATCGGGGGATCAGTTCCCATTCGAACTCCGCAGTGTCCAGCGTGTTGACATCTTCCATCACCACACGCAGTATTCCCACACCCCTGGCTACGGTGAACTGCCAGGAGTGGTTGTACCCCTCACCACGAGTGAGGTATCCCGCAGGGTGATCCTCTTCGAACCACGAAGAGAAGACAGACAGAGCCTCGTTACCATCATCGATCGTCATTCTGTCGCTCCTTCATTACTTCGGTCCAGTAGACAACTACTTCACATGGTGCGCCTTGCTGGCACGCTTCGGGATCAGGACATTCACCGCCCTTGGGGCAGTTCACTCTTCCTCCTTCTTCTCCGGATCAGGGTTGATACAAGCTTCCTTGCCGTTGACACAGTCGTCAACGTGTGGACACCCTGCACAAATGAAGACGAACATGCTGCCTCCTTGGGCTCATCGGCACGGGACCAACCCGTGGACGCCTCCCGGCGTTTCGCCCTGCTTACTCTTCGGTGTCTTCGTCTACCTCGGTGCCAACCTCGCACCCGTCGATACACTCACCACCGAAGATACACTGCCTAGGCATTCACTCACCCCCCCCCTACGTCACTCGCAATCGTCTTCGTCTTCCAGGTAGTACAGCTCGTCCGACGTGATGGTGTAGTCCCTGTGGTTTCCGGTGCCCTCGATGTAGATCTTACGAACCTGGTCCGCGATCATCTCGAACGTCCAGTAGTAATCATCGTTGAGTTCGGCTGCTTCCATGGGGATGCCGTAGGAGTCCACACCCAGCAGCACGTTCCCTTCGAACATATCTTCGTCGGGATCTCCTTCTTCACCCGTCACGCGTCGGGTCAACGCAAGAGCAGGCAGTCCGCTCTCACCCCACGCGGTTTCACCGTAGTACTTCCAGTTGTTGGTGTTGCCCATGGGGTCCGGCCTGGCAACGTTACCCGCCACCTCCTGGAGCACACCCAGGCAGCAGTAGGAACGCTGCCCATCTGCAACCTTGCACAAAGCACCCGTGGTCTGTTCCAACTCCGGGTTCCTCAATGCCTTCTCCCAGTCCAGAACCAACTGAGTGGGCTTGTATCCGGTCATGCTTCCTCCTTCAAGAGCATTTGGGCTGGTGGAAATTTGATGTACGTGATAGCACGGATCAAACACTTGACATCGTCTCTGAAATGACCAAGCACTCCCTTGTTACAGGGATTGCAGATCAGTCCTCGGACACACTTGCCGCAGGAGATCTTGCCGGGGCAACACGCATGGTCGTGATCCACACAGTTGCCCCGGTTTCGATCACAGATGTAGCAGATTGGCTGACCCTTGGAGTTCTTCCTACAAGCGTCTACAAGCTTCTGATACTGCTCAGGGGTCAAACCATACTGCTTAGACACGTACGCCAGCCTGCGGGCTAACTGGACGGTAGTACGGCGGTCTCTGTGGCATGTCGCGCATCGTGGCCCCGGTGCCGTGAGCTTCCTGGTCGTAGAGCCACACCCTTTGCATGGCTTGGTAGAAGAACTCGATGGACCAGTCGTAGTTGAGGAGTCGTTCTGCGTCTTCGCAGAGGGTTTCTTCGTCGCAGGGCTCCGTGCCCTTCTTGCACGGCCCACTACCAGTCACCTAGTTCCTCTCGTGCCTTCTTCAAGGCATCATCCAAAGAGGGTTCGTTGGACTCATCCTTGGGAGAACAACGCGTGGCGCAGTTCTCTGCTTGGTTTTGCACTGTTGCCTCCTTGTACCCTCGGTACACGGTGTGGCAAGCGGGGCAGACGTCCACATACTCACGCCTAACCATCGTCCTTCTCCTCTCTCGGGGTCGCCCACTCTCGTGGGATGATCGCAGGAACACCACCCCGTAGGCTGGGTACTCCTACCATGATCCTACCGAAGTGGTCACGGTCATCCATGTACCTGTCAAAGTACCCGTGGACAGTGCCCAAGATAAGGATGGGATCATTCAGCCTTAGGCTTGGTTGAGCCATTGTCACCCTCCCAGATCAAGTAGATAGCCAGTTCCATTATCCCTAGTGCCGCTGCTGCGGTACCTATGATCACAACCGCAGGACCAAGCCCGATGTTGTAAGACATGGCACCAAAGAAGCCACCGAACACAGCAGACAGGAGGAGATACCCAGAGACCTTCCTCAGCCCCATTGTAGTTCTTCCTCCTGCCTGCGTTGGGTGTCTTCCCACTCCATTTCCGGAGCAGGAATATCCTGGAGTTCCGGATCTCGGAAGGACATCTTGAATCCCTTGAACTCCAACTCAGCCCAGGTGTTACCCGAGGGGTCTGGTTGACCCCCACGCACCTTGACCTTGGAGACACACAGGATCATGGTCTCATCGTCGAACTTCCTCTTGTGCAGGGTCAGGATCATCTCGGGTACTCGTCCGATCTGACCCTTGATCCCACTCAAGGGGATTGGCTTGTCGCCATCGTTGTAAGGCCCGTTCACGTGGTGCAGTCCGATAACACAGGCTGCTGTTTCACGAGCCATTGAGTGTAGGTAATCCATCAGGCCTTCGAGGCCTGCGGAGAAATCATCATCCACGTTGCCAACGCCTGAGACGTTGGTGATGTTGTCGATGACAATAAGCGTGGGGTATTCGCCGAAGAGTTCCCAGTAAGCTTCAAGGATCTCTTCAATGTCTTCTGGACTAGGAGAAGACTCGTAGTCAATACGAAGCGGAACCCCGGACATGTTCTCTGCTACGTCGTCAGGGATTTTGTCTTCTAGGACCATCTCTGTCGACTTGGTCAAAGGAATGTCGGTAAGCATGGAGATCGAACGTGTCATCTGCGTGAAGGCATCGGAGTCAGCACTGAAGATCATACTGGGAACCCCAGATTGGATAGTCAACGCCAAGGTGAGAGCCGACTTGGCGGTACCGGGTCCCGCCGCGATCAGAACTAGCTGACCACGGCGGAACACGATACCCGCGTTGTCCAAACTCTTCCACCCAGTGGGGATTGGTTCCCCGCCCGCACCTCTTGCCCTCTTGCTTTGAGTGAGGGAATAGATGGTGCTTCCTTTCTTAGATGGCCAGACCCATCTCACGAAGGTACTGAGCCACGAAACCCCAACCCTGGGTAACCGCAGCACCGAACACGATCACGACAGTAACGAAGCCGATCCACGCGAGGATCGTACGAGCAGTGGTGAGCTTGAACATCTTTTCTCCTTCTTAGCGAGAGGTCGGGGAAACTTCCATGCTGTGGATGATGTACTTGGAGTACTTCGACATGCCGTACAGGCCAGTACCGTCACCCAGAAGGTGGTAGAGCTGGTCTACCAGGACTCGGATGGGACCAGAGCCGATCACGTTGCCGGTCAGGGCCTTCATGATCTCAGCCTCGTCCGGGGTCAGGGTGATGGTCACGGTCTCCGGAGAGACCTCGACTTCCTTGGAAGACATGGAAGCCGGGGTGCGCTTGGCGTTAGCCATTGTTTTGATCCTTTGTTAGTTGGGTTGGATTACCAGGCGAAGGGGTTGACCGGTGGGGTGGTCTTGGCGGTCTGGATGATGTCGTTGCGGAGCGGGGACGAGTTGTACTGGTCCACACCCGCACTGTGGAGCGCGCGGTAGACCTTGCTGGTCAGAGACCGGATGGGGCCGGAGCTGTCGCCCGTGATGCCACCAAGGATGGCCTTGACCGCAGTGGCTTCGCCCTCCGTGAGGGTCAGCACGATCTGAGCCGGGGTGACCTCGACAGTCTCAGTCTTGGTGACAGCAGCGTTGCGCTTAACGGTAGCCATGATTCTTATTCCTTTTCTTGTTGTTGGTCTTACTTACACTTCGGGTCATCTTCACGGACGAGCTGCAACGAGCCCTTGTGGCTAGCAGACATCCACAAGAACTTGTCGTCATCTATGCAAAACAAGGAGGCAGAAGCTTCGGTGCCTGGGATATCGAACTCCTTGAGCACGCGTTGCCCGTGGGTGCCTCCTGTGTTTTCCGGCATGGAACAGCCCGCAAGAGCAAGCAGGCTGATCAGACCTATTGCTAGTACCTTCATTTGTCCTCATTCACAAAAGCTTCGGTGAACATGACGAGTGCGATGATCCCACACCCGACTGCGAACGGGGTAAGTCTTGCTACGAAACAGGCCGTGGCGACCATCGCGAAGAAGAATCCACCAGCAGCCCAACCTTTATTCATTGTCCCGCCTTCGAGAACGTGCGGTCAGGGTGACAGCCATCGACAGGGAGGCAAGCAGTAGCCCCAAGGCTGGGTTGGTCTGGGTGAAAGCCCAGACCGAACCAACGATCAGCCCCAGGGACACCGCCATCATGAGAGTCCTCAACCGCTGACTCCTGCAACCACCATCACAGCACCCGCAGCCATGAAGGTGTAGGCAACAGCCTTGGCCTTCGTAGCCAGAAGTGCGAGGCCGATGCTGAACAGGATGACAGCGACGATTCCACTTTCCTGGTGCATTGTGTGCTCCTTTAGTTGAAGTTGTAGAAAAGCATTGATACCGAGAACAAAGCCAACACCAGCGCAACCCAAAGGTCACGCGTATTTCTGTGGGTGAACAACTTGTAAGCCGCAGCAAACAAGAAGATCCACCCCGCGACCATCAGCATCAGAAGTCGCCTTCGGCTACCTGCAAGCAAGTCAGGCCGATTGAACGCCAGGCCTTGACCACTCGGTTTCGGTCGTCGTATGCACGAACCACATTGTAGTTGTGCCTGATGTACTTGTCGAAGAGATCCAACTTCTCGATGTCGTCACTGACACCGTGGTTCTCACGCATGAACTGCCCCTCGATGGGGACCTTCACTTCCTGGTACAACCAATCTTCGGTCACACCAAAGAAGTTCACGTGACGACCCGAGGTGAACAAGATCTTGTTCCCCAAGTCGTAGGCCTCGTGCCTCACCATGTCGATGATGGGAAGGTTGGGCTTGTCCAGGTGGTACTTGGACGTGTCGTAGACACCCCTCACACCCTCGTGGAGAGCCACAGTCCCATCGATGTCCACGATGACAGCCTTGGGCTTGGACGTGTCCGGAACGTACATCTCACGCTTCGGAAGAGCCGCCTTCGCCTTGGGCTGAGGCAGTGCCATCGCCTCACCCTTGTTCGCCTTGATGTAACGATCGAACATGTTCCGGATGACCTCTTCGGGAACAGGGTTTCCCCGCTTGGCATTCCTTTCGAGGCACGTCTCCAGAGAGATGTGAGTCAGGTCTACCTGAACCCACTTGAATCCCATGTCTTCCGCGATCTGTGCAAGCTGCTTGCGGTATTGCATCCGAAGATTGCAGTCGTGCACGATCACGGTAATGCCACGCTCCAGTGCCCTGCGGATCTGTGCGTGTTGGAGAGAAGTGATCATCACCTCCTGGTCACCGATCAATCCATCACGAGTACCGAAGTACTCATCCCGCAGACCATCACGGGAAATGGTCATCACCTTTCCGGGGGAGTGAAGAGTCCGCAACCACTTGGCGTAGTGGGTCTTCCCTGACCCCGGCAGGCCGACCGTGAAGTACAGCACTGGTGCACTCACTTGCCCTCCGGCGCGTCCAGGATCTTCTGAACCCAGTCAGGATCGGTGTTCTCGATTGCCTCGTCCAGGGCTTGGCGGATATCCCTGATTCCTGCGTCCTCACTCATGCTGCTACCAACTCCCTCTCTTCGTAGACCACGCGGCCCTTGGTGCAGTCCATCTTGTGGCCACTGTGCATCCGACACTCGTGGCACACCATAACCTTGGGCTTGATCGGAATGACCGCAGCAACCAGGTTATGGCAGTCACATTCACACACGTTCTCCTGGATACCTCGGAAGATATCGGAGTAAACGATACCGTCCAGGCAGAACTCCAGATCATCATCGTCGTACCCACACCTACACGGGGTCGGTACTCCACTGGATGAGCCCACGCTGAATCACCGCCTTCTCGTTTCGCCACGACTTCTTGTTGAACTTCGTGCATTGAGCACGAGCCTGTGACCTCTCGGTGTAGACGTACTGACCCCCGTAAGCCTGCAAGTGGGTGCCAGTCTTCTCGTCAACCAAGCGGTACACATACTCCTGACCCTCACCAACTCCAGGACACGTCCTCAGTTCGTCCTCAAGGAATGTCGTGTGTTGGAGGTGGAACTCCGGGTTGTCGCACTGACCTTCGGGGTATTCTCTCATCGCTTCTCCTGTGAAAGAATTGCGTGCACCCTTGCAAGAGCAATGATGTTCGCGTGATCCTCTGACGTAGCCCTCCGTGCGACATACCCCCTTGGCGTCCGCTGAACCACGATGCTATCTGGCATGGGGTCCGACAGCAGACGCTCTGCCTCTGCTCGATGTTGTTCTGGTGTCATGGTCATGGCTTGGCCACCTTTGTTTGTCCCTTGGGTTCGAACTGCTTGTAGATAATCTTGGTGTAGTCGTAGCCATCCACCACACACCAGATGGCACCCCACACCCACCTAGGCAGGTCACTGATGAGTTCTTCGATCATCAGACGTGCTTCTCGCTCACCGTTCTGGGCACACTCAATGAGATAGCTCAGGTCAGGGGAATTTACGCAATCATCGATAATCGAAAGGTGGTCTTCAAATTTTGCAGTAAATTTTGAAGCCTCGGAATCCATCCAATCATGGAACTCATCGGGCATCCCCGACTTGTACTCGTGGAACCTACCGTTCTTCAGTGATTCCCAGATGGTCTTCTGAGACAGCAAGAACACCATCTTGTGCTTGTCCAGATAGTCTTGCTGCTTGATCTTGATTCTCTCATCCGTGTCCAAGTACCGCACCACGAAACCCTCTGCGTTCTCCCGAGGGAGAGCAGATACGGCTTGTCGTAGGGTTTGGTACCCCGTGAACCCGACGGTTCGTCCGGGCCACGAAATCCATACACTATCACGACCCTTATCGTCTGAACCCCAGTCGAAAGTCTTTCCCGTTTCTATGTCAATAGCCTCAAGAAACCGAAGCTCTCGTGATTGACCATAGTCCAGCACGATACGGTTCTCGGGGTAAATGATCTCGAACAACGGGGTTAGACCTTCAGGCGGAAGCCAGTTGGGGTGGGTCTCCTGGAGGATCTTGTTGGCTTCGACAGCTTGTTCACTGGCAAAGCTGCCCTTGGTGGCAATGTAGAGCTTTCCTTCCCAGACGTAACCGATGCCCAACGAGCCATCCAGTTTGTCACTGACTTCTACATCAGCCTCGTAGTCCTCACGGGCAAGTGGTTCACCCAGGTTGAAGAACTTCGGAAAGGGACGAGCCAAAAGTTCTTGCGTCTCGTAGTTGTAAATCAAACCACGGCACTGCAACGTCACCTCATTCCAGCACCGTGCAACAACACAGTCCTTGGTGTAGGTGGCGATAGCCAAGGGAAGGGAGGGGTGAATCTGAGTGCGAATCATCCCCGCCCCTTCCATCTCGACATACAATGCCGGGTCGAAAACATCATCGACCCTCATGTCAACTCTTCTCGTAAACCGTAACCGTCTTCTGCTTAGGGAACACTTCGGTGAAGGTTCCGTCGAAATCCACGCCGTAGTACGAACCGTAGAAGCCCAGCTTCTCGAAGTACCTGGACTCCATCGACATCTTCTTGATTCCGTTGACGTGGGGCGTGAACTCCACGATCACCACAACCTCGGAACCACCACCCTCAGATCCGCCCTTGGTCTGGACCGTACGAGCCATGTACTCCTCGTTGAGAAGGGTGAACTCTGCCGTACCTTCGTACAGCCAGTAGCCCCACCCAACCCGCTCGTAGTTATCGGAGTCTTCGTCTGCTTCCCCGCCCAAACCCTCAAGAAGGGATTCCACTTCATCCTTGGTGATCACTCACCACCACCGTATCCCCCGCCACTGGACGACGACGAACCGCTGTCGCTGTAGGAGCCGGAAGAGAACGAGCTACCACCCGACCCGCTGTCCGAAGAGTACGACTGCGCAGAGTACGAGGCTCCCTCGTACGAGGTGCTAGGAGCCACGTAGGACGACGAAACCGGCTCCGGGGTGTAGTCACTCCCGGAATTGCTGTTGCCCCCGGAGAATGGGCCTGAGGCGTCCTCGTTCATGCGGTACCACTCTGGAGAGAACGTGGTGACCTCCGCGTAGCGGATCTCGTCGTCGTAGTCCCGATCGTGCCTGCGGCTGGCAGTCTTGGGCGACTGCGGCACCGGACGGGACACCGGTCGCGGACGCTGCTGGACCGGGGGACGAACGGCCTCGATCCGACCACCACTGACAACGCCGTCCACACGGTTGTAGGTCACTGCCCGCAGCTTGGGCTCCGCAGGAACCGTCACAGGCACCGGAACAACCGGCACGGGCTTGCCCTTCTTCTGGCGACGCTTGCTCAGCTTGTTGATCAGGCTGGTGAAAATGTTTCCCATGTCAATTCCTCACTTTGGGTCCAAAATTTTGGCATATTTCTATAGGCCTCAAGGCCGTGGTGCAAGACCACGGCCAAGATACTTACAGAAGGTCGTAGTTCTGGTAGAACAGGTCGGTAGCGTGAGGGTAGAACTCGCCCTCAACACCCTTGATGACGATCTGGCCCTTGAACACCTTGACCCAGGTGTCGTGTAGTTCGTCGTAAACCTCAGCCTCCGGGGCGGGATACCCCGGTTCACGCTCTCCCAACCTGAACCGGTAGTTGGTCCACTCTGCTAGTTCTTTCCAGTTAGTACCATCGAAAACCCGGTACTCGATCTCGATTGGCTTCTTCCTGGCGAATGGCATCAGACAGCAACCCACTCGATCTTGGTCACGGGCTGCTGGTTGACCTCGAAGACGTGATCGTTCCACTCGGAACCATCGTACGACCTCCAGGTACCCTCCAGGCAGTAGTACGTCTTGGTACCGTCTTCCGATTCGACCTGGAAGATCTTGGACATCTCGCCGGAGTAGTCACCCGTCTCGTAGTAGTCATCGATCAGGCGAACCAGACCAAGACCCTCTACGGGAATGGCAACCCCACTCGGAACCCCAGTGGTGGTCCACATCTCCCAGCCCTGATCCTCCCAGGTGTATCCTGGGATCGTTTCACCCCGGTAATTCTCTCGGGGCTCCACGTAACCAGAGAACACGTGGTTCTCCAGAAGCTCGGTGACTTGCTGCGGGGTAAGATCAGCCATAGTAGACCGACGTCCTTTCCTTCTTCTCGACCTTGACGAACATGCCATTCCACTTCTTACCGTCGTACGAGTCCCACTCACCGCAGATCTTCCAGAACTCGGAGTCGTAACCCCTGGCAACCTGGAAAACCATCTCGATCGGAAGGGTGTCGTAACCATCGAGATCTTCCCAGTTGGTTTCGAATACCTTCTCGATCATCAACTTGTCGTCACCCAGGAACTTGGTCTCGCCAACCGACCACTTGGTCCAGACAGCATCCCAACCTTCGGCAAACTGACTGATGTCGTTGCAGGAGTCCCTGATCAGAACACTCAGGTTGGTGTCTCCGTCCGGGAGTTCCTGACCACAGGTCTTGCACGTCTCGCTCATCAGACGCCTTCCCACTCGAAAACCGTAACCTGCTTCTCAGTTCCGGTCACCTGCTCGAACTTACCGTCCCAAGCAACGTGCCCGTAGGAGTTGGCCGTTCCCCACTTGCGGAAGAACAAGGTCTTGTCGACCCCCACCACCTTGAGGACCATCCACGCCGCGCCTTCGAAACCCTGTTCGTAGGCATCGTCGTAGCTCTTCGGACCCCACTCCTTGTCCATGTCGATCTTGGCTTCCACGCTCAGGACCGCACCGTTCCCAAGCTTGACCGCGACCGGCGTGTGAGATCCCGTGTTGTACCGATACGAGTACTCACCAGAAAAGATCGTATCCCAGTCGTAGGAACACTCCAGGATCAAATTCTGGTACTTACAGGTCATGCACTCCATTACTGCCTCCCAATCCAAGCGATGGCTTCTGCGAGTCCCCACAGAATCAGGACGCAGAAACAGAACATGAACAGCATCAGGAACGATGCAATCACGCTTCCGATAAACTTCTTGAAATCTTCCATCACGCCCACATTCCCAGAATGAATCCCAGGGCCACTACCATGGCGATAATGACAGCGAAGGCTATACCAGCAGCCAACGCACCGTAAAAGGCGTCCTCGTCTTCGTCCATTGTTACACCCTCACCAGCTTGTGTGACTTCTCCTTGTGGCGTCCGATGTAGTCGGAGCCCGGTTCCAAGAACAACTCGATGTTGTCCATGATGGTCCTTGCGGTCCACCCCTTGGTCAGTGACGTTGCTGTGCGCCTCAAAGCCCACCAGTAGGCAGCCTTGGGGCTGACTCGGTAGTTCCTGGGGACCACAATCCTCTCAAGCGCGGTCACGAAGATCTCTTCCTTGATGAGATCCACAAACTTCAGGAGCGGCAAAGCCTTCATCTTCTTCATGTCGATGTCCACTTCAGCGCCATCCTTCAGCACTTCCGTGTAGATCGGCAGTTCTCCGTAGGCAACCGAGTCGTGAAGCGAGTCATGGTCGTAGGTACGCCTGACTGCGTCATCGAAGAAGTCTCGCTTGTCCTGATCAAGGTCCATGACCTTTTTACCGTGGGTGTCTTCCCACACCTTGTAGAGCAACTTGTGCAGATCAAGGTCCAGTACGGCACCTGCCTTCTTGAGATTCACAATGTCGTAGACATGCTTATCCCAAGTGCCGTTCTTCAGATCCCATTGTGCGTGGGAAACCTTGATGGTGTACAGCTCGTCCAGGGTTGCGAATCTGAACACGTCGCCGATCCACTCTCGTAGCGACTCGTGCCAGAAGCAATCCCATTCTGAATCGGCAGGGTTATCACTGAAAACGTCGACATCCTTGGGGTAGCGCGCCCCGGAAACGAAGCGCGCCATCGCCGTGGAGCCGACCACGAGAGTCGGCATGTGTTACTAGTCCTGAACCAGCGTCAGCGGGCCGTAGAACTGCTCGACCTTGGTGAGGTCCCAGGAGTCCGACGGGTACCGGTCGTAGGCCTTCTCAGCCCGCTCACGGTCGGCCGCGTAGTTGAACTTGTTGTCGGCAACCTCGTACCAACGGTTGGTGGTCGACTTGTCACGGTCCTGGAAGACGCGCTTCCCACCCGAAAGGATCTCGTTGAGCAGATCCCGCAGCTTGACCACGTCCTCCTTCACGAGGTACCCCGCGATCTCCTTGCTACCGATAGCCGTGCTCGGTGCGGTCAGCTTGAAGTGCGTGGACCCGAAGGTGGAAGACTCCTGAACGGTCAGCTCCCGACCGAAGAGCATCGGGAAAACCTCCTTCATCGGGACCTCAACCTCTTCCACGGTCAGACCATCCGGAAGGTTGGTCGGCTTGGTCTTGGACGTGCCCTGCACCTTGAAGTTGACTCGGTTACCCATTGCTTTTCTCCTTATTCCAGTTCTCGATGATTTCTAGTGCCTTGACGTGAAGTCTTTCCCATCCCTCACGAGAGAAACGGGGCCATTGGTGATTAGAGTCTTCGCATTTCCAGATCAGAACTCCGTCGTAGACACCACGTACCTCAATTCCGAGGAACTTACGCCACGTGGGCCACGGGTTGGTCTTCAACCACTCCCTTACCGCGCTCTTGCCTCCCTTGTACACATCCCAAGGAACGTAGTTATGCACGATGTCTTCGGGAATGGGGCCTCCGACATCGGAGGCCCCACAACCAGGACACAAGCCCTTGTCTTCGTTCATCAGATGGTGGTTTCGGTCCGGATGCCGTAGGTCTCCTTGATGTAGTCGTACGTGGCCGTACCCCCGATGGCAGACGACGGGATCTGCCTGGAGCTGGTGTAGTAGAACTTCCCGTTGTCGCACTCGTACCAACGCGCGGGGTCGCTCAGGCTGTCGGTCGCGTCGTGGATGACCCGACGACCCTTCTTGTCGTTCAAGATCTCGTTCAGGGCGTCACGCAGCTTGGTCGCGTTCTCCTTGTCGAAAATCTTGTTGTACGCCGCCCAACCCGAGGTGCCAGCCGGACTCGGGATGATCTCCAGAGTCATCGCGTCCTCAGGATCACCCGAGTAGCTCTGCACACGGAACTGAACGCCGTACTTGGACAACACCGTGACATCCACCGGCACCAGCTCTTCCTTGATCAGGAAGCCCTCGGGAAGGTTGCTGGGCTTGGAGGTGGACTGACCCGTGACCTTGTAAACCTTACGCATCTTGCGCTCCTTTTCGTTTTGTTTTGACATCTATGAATGAATCAGAGATCTTGGTTGAACACGAAGACGGGGATTTCTCGTTCTTCCGCCTTTTTGATGGTTCCTAGTGTTCCGTTGGTCTCCCCACGCTTGAATGCCAGCAGAAGATCTGCCCGGTCCACGATCTCTTGGTTACGAACGTGGTAGGCACGCGGAGATCCGTAGATCTCCAACCTAGGGGCATGGATGAACGTGTTGGCTCCGTAGTGCTGCCACACCTCAAGACACAGAGCATCGGCTCCGCCTGCCCCACCGTTGTGCATGATCGCATCGTGGTGGAACATCCCCACAGCCCCGATAGCGAAGCTGACCACGCTCAGGTCTGTGAACCCTCTGGACCCTGTGACACCGAACTGTAGGGGGTATTCACTGCGTCCCACGAGAGAGAATGAGAACTTCAGCAGCCGGTCCAGCTCGTCAGCGTTATTTGGCAACCTGATCCTCCAACTTACGGATCTGCTTCCGGATGCTCCGGATTCGCCCGTGAAGGCTGGTCCGGCTCCCATTAACGTCGTACCACTGGTTGCCCATGAACATCACCAGGTGCGCAACCAAGCCGATGAAAGCGGCAAAGATTCCGGGCAAGCCGATGGCCAGCCCCCAGGGTTCCGACGGGAAGAAGGACAACACGAACAGTGCCCAGCCCGAACCCAGGGTGATACTTGCGTTTCTGACCTTGTTGGTCTCGTAGACCAGGTCGTCTTTCAGTTCGTCGATCTTGTCCATGCCTCTCCTTATGCCATAGCAAACGAACATGAATTTCGGACCGAACAGAACATGCAATTCTCTGTGGATGGATTGGGCACGAAGTCTTCCGCCTTGATTTTCTGGTCAACCTCCCCGTACTCATCAGCAAGCCTTTGCACCGACCACTGCGACAAGTCGTAGGGCCGTGTGGGCTTGCCTTGCTGTGCCATCCAGTAGTCGCCCTGAGTGAACGGAATGTCGTACTTCACTGCTAGTGCACCCGCATAGGTGGCTAGCTGAAAGTCGTCTCCAGGCTTCTTGCCTGTTTTGTTATCACGAGGCTTGTCGTCGACAACCATGTCGATCAATCCCCGAACCTGGACGTCTCCGAACTCGACGTCAAACTCAAACTCTACCGCAGGAGTCCCGTCATACTCGGACGGAACCTCTTCGGGGTGTTCTTGGTAGTACTTGACGTAGGCTGCTACCTGAGCCATCCCGATGCCCCAACGCCGTTCGATATCAGTCCTTGCGTCGTACGGACCCGAACGCTCCCAGTACTGGAAGTTGGGCGTAATGGCTGCGTACTTGCCTACCTCTTGACTGTACGACTGATCGAACGCCTTTTGAGCGTCCGCCAAACTCATTGTGCGGCCCGACTTCTCCCAGACTTCGGCCGCATAGTGCACGGCCGAACCCTGAGGGAGCCATGCCGACGGTTTCTGCCAGACCTTTTCAAGGCGTGCGAGGCGGTACGCCTCACCGCATCGGTTCATTTGGTTTGCCTGCGAAACCGACCTGTATGCTACTCCCATCAAATCGCCCTTACTAATCCCGTGGTCCGAAAGCCAACCACAACACCACCAGAATGAAACCGACTACGATAATAAGACCTACAGCAGCAGTATGGTCGGTTACGTATTCGGCATCTGCCAAAATCATCTATTCCTTACCTCCCCTCCTATTCAGACTTGGTCACCTTGGCCACAATCTCAGCCTCAGCCTTGGCGTCGTCCAACTCCTCTGCCATCGCAGAGTCGTAGGCAGCGATCACGACTTCCGCGATCCTGCCCTTGGGCGACACCTGGTGACCGTTCAGACCCGCCCACTCACGGATCTTGCTCAGTTCGTCCCTGGAGCGCTTGCCGGGCTTGGGGGTAGATGTACCCCTCGCAGCACGCTTCCGGGGCTCCAGAACGACAGGAGCCACCTTCTTGGTGGCATGACCGATGTACTTGGCCATCAGCTCCCGGAACTCCTCCGCGTTGACCTCGCTCAGGTCGATGGTGTAGTCGTCGGCACCCCAAGAGAATTCGAGGGTGTCGGTCGCTTCGGTCCCATCGATGTCGTCAACCATGATCGTACGAGTAGCCATTGTGTTCCCCTTAGGGTCTAGTGTTCTCATTTTTTGAGTGTCACCACCGAGACTCGAACTCGGATCTTCCGCTTAGGAGGCGGTTGCTCTGTCCCTTTGAGCTATGGTGACGTGCCCCTGTGTTGTGCAAGACGTAGCCCCGACCCTATGCGGGCTCATCACAGGTGACTATTCAATTTTTACAGCATCAGCAAGATGAACGTTGCCAACAAGATCAGAAAAATCGCAAGACCAAGCATCTCGTCATGCCTTTCTGAAATTTACTGGAATGCGGGCATGGGTGCGGCTACCAAGTCACTGTCTCGGGTCATCCGATTGTGGTTGGCAGCCCAACCCTGAGCGAAGCCTTTCAGCTCGTCGGGGCTCATGCCTTCGTGCTTGTGCTTGAGGGTCACACCTTCCGTGTGGATGGTCAGATTTCCCTTACCATCCAGGGAGAAAGTCCAACCCTCAAACTGAATCTGGACGAACATCAGTTGCCCTCGTTCGCGATCTTCTCGGCTGCCTCTGCCACCCTCGCGGCCTCTGCTGCCTTTTCCGTCTGGATTCGCACTCGCTCTTCGAACTCGGCCTGCTGCTCTTCGTGCGACTTGCCACCCATCTAATTCCCTACCTTCCCATACCAGTGAAACCCGAAGACATCCACATGCCTCAGGTGCCACCAACCATGCCGGACACACGCGGTCGTGGTCCAGCCATTACCGTCCCCGAGGGACATCAAACGCACAGCCCTGCACTTCACATGCCTTACCTCGGCTCAACAATCGTAGGAGGTGCCGGTACCGTGGGTGGGATGTCCGGACCATGCACGATCCACACAGCCACACCAACCGCAACCGCCACAGCTAGCGTCTTCCACAAGCCCCAACCCGTGCGGACCGGAAGCTGCTTGCTTCGGTCATGACGTGGGAGCTTGCCCTTTGCCTTGGGTGCAGGCTTCCTAGGTGCCACTGATACCCCACCCCCAAGCGATGAACACCAACGCAATCAAGTAGATCGGAATCGCGTTGGTCGGCCTCTTGCTGAACATGACTGCGCTTGCGAACACGGCCAGACCGAAGCCTATCCCGTTGGCTAATCCGGTGGTCATGACAGCAAGCCTCCAGGTGCCCACATGGTCAGGATGAACGCGACAGCAAACCACGCGCCTGCCACAACCGGGTTCTTCTTTCCGAAGATCAGTCCGAGTGTGAAGCACGCGCCGATTGCTATCATGATTTCAGGTCTCACATTGCATCACCTATTCCTTAGGTAATCCGCTAGTTCCGACAAGATGATGACCCCGAACACCAACAACATCCATGCCCACAATGGCATCAAGCCAAATATGACGGACAGGGTCCTAAGAAGTTCTATCGCGATTTCTATAGCAATACCTTTCTGTGCGGCCACCTCTGGAGGAACCTGCTCACCGGCTCTGGAGAGCCCGTACAGAGGTCGAACACGGTCTGTGCGTAGTTGGCATAGGCACGAGAGAACTCGTGCGCGTCATCGACATACGCACCAATGTTGCCGATCAGGTCCAACTCGGACCGGGGGTCAACCCCCCGGTCCGCAAGCTGGAACATGTGATCAGGGGTTACCTGATGCCTTCTCATGATGCCTTTACTCGTCTTCCCACTGCCCGCTGACGACGTAGGCCAGTATGAACAGGCCAATGCACAGCGCGAACAGACCTAGAACACCTTCGTTGGGTGACATGATCACTTCTTTCTGAAGATTCTTCCCAGCAGCAGAACTGTCAAGATCAATACCCCGAAGGTGATCAGGATTTCTGCCTTGGTCAGCGGCTCATCACTCAGGAAGTAGTAGTTCACGCGGCGACCTTGTTCGGGGTGCCGTACTTCTTGATCTCCTTCACGCGCTTGCGCTCCTGTCGACGAGCCATCATCCCTCGCAGGGAGAACTTGGCGAACCTACGGTCCGCACGGTTCTGGACGGGGGTCGGGGTGTCCAGCATCTTGACGAGTTCCTTGGTGAGCTTGTCCTGCGGGGGCTGGGGCTTCGCGTCCTCGTCCGCGATCGGGGTAGCGATGGACTCCGGAGTCCCCAGCAGCTCACGCTCCCAGTCAGCCAAGGGCTCCTCCTGGACCTGAACGCTCTCGATCGAGACGTCGGCACCCAGCTGGAACGACGCTTCCGCGCCTTCCGGGGTCAGCACGCCCAACTCGTTCGACAGACCTCGGGACACGAGTCCCTTGATGGTCTGCGCCTTGGTACCGTCCGGGAGGTACACGTTGTCGCCGATCTTTTCGGCCAACTTGAGAGCCGTGGTCATGGCCGGGGTCAGCTTGATTTCGGTGGTCGTCATGTCTTTTTCTCCTCATGTCTTGTGTGCCCTGAGTGGACAATTCGTGCTAGGAACCAAAGCTCCTAGCACAAACAATGCTCTCAGATCACTTGTTGCCGTAGTCCCGCACGATGGCCCATTCCAACAGGTCCGCGATCTGCGCGAAGGTGAACTCGTTCTTCGCCTTGACCTCAGGCTCCTTGCTCCGAGACTGGTAGTCGTTCAGGCTGGCCAACGACTGGAGCTGCCACCCACCCGGAACCATGTCGTACGATTCCGTGTCGTAGTTGTACTCCGCGCCGTAGTACGGCAGTTCGATGACGGCCACCTCACCGTCATCCGTCGTGGTCATGCCGCTGCCTTCCCAGACGTAGGACGGAGCGAACGCGTCGGAGTAAGGCGTGTACATGTCCGGGTTCAGGTCGATCACGGGGGTCTTGGAGAACCTGGTCGTGAGGTACTTGTTGTTGAACGTCCCGGATTCCTTCACGATCGGGGCTTCCGAGATTTCGCACATGACCCCTTCGCAGCAGTACTGGAAGGGCTGGTCCAGTCCGTTCCGCACTCGCAGCGCTCCGGTACCCTTCAGGTACTCGCCGGAACGCAGGGCCGCGATGAGGTCGACAACGCTCTTCTTGACAGTCATTGCTCTTACCTTTCGTAGACATCAGGGTTCAACCCGGAACACGGCGTTCTGCACACCGTGCACCAGATTCAAGCCTGTCTCTACTCGATCACGAACACTTTCAGCCCGTCGATCAGCTCTTTCAACTCTTTCTGATCCAACGTTGCCAGTCCGCCACTGTTCAGGTCATCGTTGGTGCGCACCATGACGTGTACACGACCCTCGACAACACTGTCGGTGACCACAACCGTGTCACCGAACTCTTTCGATGCTACTCTCATGCCTTTTCCCTCACTCGTTCCATGGGAACGTGTAACGACCCTCCTGGGTTTCGGAGTCCACCCAGTTGAGGAACTCCTGACGGTACGCGATGGGGTCCACGTCTTTCAGGACCCGTGCTGGGTCGTAGTCCAACCCCATCACCGTGATTGTCTCGTGCGTCTCGTTCACGAACTCCTGAAACTTCTCGTCGGCTTCGGACTCGGAAAGCTCTTCTGCGCCATCTTCCTCGTCGTCCTCCGGGAACTGCTCTTGGATCCACGCCGCGTAGTCCCTGTCCATTTCGGCCTGGATCTCAGGGTCGTCGGACGTCTCGGGACCGCACATTTCGTAGCACATGGCTCTAACCTTTCGTCTGTGTAAAGATGAACGAGGGAGGTCAAGCCTCCCCCGAACAAGATCACACAGGTGCGGTCATGTTCGCGATCAGATCACGCCATGCCGTGTCGAGAAAGTCGTAACCTTCCCTTTCGATGCTGTCGAACCCGTGTTCGCACATCCAACCCGTGGTGCGCCATTCCTTGTTCATGAACTTGCTCCACCCGTCCAATCCACCAGGACGAGAGGCGTAGAGCTGCCCGATGACACAGCGTTGGGTGTTGGAGAGCTGGAGGTTCGACGGACTGAGGTCGAACGCCCAACCCCCGCTACCGAATTCCTGGGTCAGGAAGTCAGCCCCGCGCTGAACTCGCTCCGCCGCGAGTTCCGCAGTCCACTTGACGTCTTCCACGTCTCCGCAAAACTCTTCACACATGGTAATCCTTCCGTCTGGGTAAAGATCAACGGAGAGGGTGGTTCCCTCTCCGAAGAAGATCACACAGCCAGAACGGTATCGAAGTACTCGTTCCACGCCTCGTTCAGCGGTTCTGCGTCACTGGTGTTCCACACGCTGAACCCGTGCTCGACGGCGTCGGACTCGCTGCCCAGCTTGTTCCGCAGGGTGTAGTAGTCGCCGTAGAGTTGTCCGCCGATGCACGAGGCGACGTAGCCGATGTCGAACTCATCACGATCGATGTGGACCTCCCAACCCTTTCCCTGGTCGGCGTTCAGGAACTCCACACCCTTGGCCACCAACTCACGTGCCTGTTCGATGGTCAAGGTCGGCTCTTTGCAGATGTCACACATGGTCAAACCTCCTAGTAGAGATGGCAGGGAAGAGACGAAGCCTCTCCCCCACCAAAGCTACTAGGCTGCCAGCAGCCCCGAGTCTTCGCAGTCTCGGGGGGTGTTCACGGCCGACTCGTCTCGCGTGATGCCGTTGGTTGCGGTGTTCATCTGTTCGCAGATGTCCACGGCCAGTCCCACGCGGGACCCGTAGACGTGGATGAACCCACCCTTGCCATCACCGACCGGCAGACCGCTGAAGTTGTCGCGGACGAACCAACCCACGAACGAGTCCGTGAACTGGTCCACCACGGCGGGCTCAACGGTGAATCGCTTGTTGTCCATGTCTTCAAACCTTCCGTAGGGGCCTAACATGGCGAGGGACAGTCACACTCTGTCCCCACCAAATCAAGCCTCTAACCTTGCAAGCCGCAGTAGACACATTCGATGTCCGCTGCGACCTCGGGAGCGAATCCCTTGCGCATGTCCTCGCAGAAACACTCGGACTCGCACAGCCCGCAGTCGTACAACCCACCTGGGGTGTGGGGGTAGCTCACGTGGAAGGGACCGGGGTCCATGTCTTGGATCGACCCTTCTGCGTACATGGTGGCAACCATCTTGGCCACGTACTTGTGGGTGTGGGCGATTCCGGTCCGGAAGTCCTTGCCCCAAGCCTTGACCTCACCGTCAACACTCACGGTGTAGATCCACAGGCCCTCATAACGCTCACCCACGGTTCCACCGCCGAACTTCTCTACTTCCACGTGAACATCCACGTAGCCGGAACCGTTGTCCATGTAGACCTGTTCGTCCCAGGTGAACTCGGAGTCAAACGCCTCCAAGAAATCGTCTCGGCTGATTTCCAACGCTTTGACAGCACCCATGGCACTACTCCAAATCTTGAGGGTAGATGAATGGCACCACAGTGTGGTACCAAACAAGAACGCTCAATCCTTGGTAATCACGAAAGCAGGCTCACCAGGATGTGAAGCCTTGTACTTCTCTACGTACGCTTCGGCTTCCTCTTTCGTGCCAAAGCTCACGATTCCCGAGGAAATCGCACCGGCCCTTGCCTGGTGCCATGACGGACGGCCCGTGTGAGCCTCAAAGCTTGGCTCTTTCTTCACCATACGCCTGTACAAGGCGTACGTGCAGGACAGGAACCCATAAGTCTCGGAGTAGGAGATGTGGAACCTCTCCCACCCACCAGACTCCGCGCGGATCAAGGCTCCGATCTTGCTGCCTCGTTCGCGTCGGGTCCCACCCGTGCATCGCACCCTCAAGACTTCCAAGTCTCCGTCGCGGTAGACCGAAGATGAAATCTCGCTCATGACTTGCTCTCCTTTGAGTGAAGAATCCAACGGGGGAGGCCCGTAGGCCTCACCCTATCAGACAAGAGACTCAAAGTCATTGTTGAAGAACCACTCGTCACCGTGGAGTGCTTCCAACTCTTCGAGTTGCCTCACGGCCATGTCGTAATCCGTGTGCACCTCTTTGAAGCACCAATGACCATCTTTGAAGTCTTGGTAGCTCAGGTATACGTAGATGGTGTACTCGTCAAGGCCCACATTGACCATGCGGGCCGCCATCTTGAAACCACTGGACAAGACATCACGAAGCCTCATGCCTTGTTCACCCTGTCATCCTCCGAAGAACCGATCCAACCGATGGTGTCTTCGGGGCAGTCCGCATTGCCCAAGAACAGGACATTGCAGGCGTTGTCGTAAACAGGGACGTGGGGTTCGGGCGCATTCATCAGCGCCAACCCCGTGGTCACGATCAAGGCTCCCGCAAGAACGGGTGCCAGAACGATCCGCCTCAATGCTTCAGCGATCCGCATTGTGTGCCCTTTTCAGCTCGGAGTAGCGTGCTACCAGACTCCAGAGAGTCAGGTATCCAACAACGATCAGGAATGCATTCAGCATGTCTATTCTCAATCCTCAAACGGTGGTTCAGCCCAGAGTAGGGACCTAAGCCCCTACTCAAGACTCACTCGCCGTTCGCAGTCCTGAACTTGTCCCAGTGCGGGAACATCCCGTGCAGGGTGTTGTCCAAGTCTTCGATCAGGTCCCATGCCCTGACGCTCATGCCTTCCTCCAACAGGAGACCGTCAACGAAGTTGACGACCACCCACCAGGCGAGGTCATGGTCCCCGATGATCGAGTCCATGGCGTTCTGGTACCCCACGAAGACGTGAATCCTTCGCAGGTAAGCACCGGTTCGCGGCATGGCGTCAAGGGTCGTGTGGCCGATGAGAGTTGCTTCCATGTCTCAATCCTTAGTTCGAAGTGCCACCCAGAGGGGAGGAACAGAATCATTCCTCCCCAAGGGAAGCATTTCGATCGCCCTGTAAGCCTCAACTTTGATTACTTGTATCGCCAAACCTCATGTGGGACAAGTCACCACCAGCTATGGCTCTACAGTCTAGGAGACTCTACAGGATTTCCACCGGGTCTATCAGTGGGTTGTGCAAGATTCACTGTTGAGTGGGCGCTTACTGCGCCACCTCCAGGCTCAACACTTGCATATGGAGTTATCAAGGTACAAGCACTTCCAGCCCGTTCCCGGTGTTACCCGGTTCAGTGACCGTGTGCCGTTCTGGTCAAAGCTTACCACGTTGCCGAGAGGGTGTCAACCCTCAACCCTTGGACGCCTACGGGGATTTAAGCCCCGCCTGACTTGGTAACGCCGGCGAACCGGACGGCCTGGGTTGGCATGTAGTTGTGGTCGAACCTTACCTCAACCCTTGCGGGTTGTCAACTCTCAGGTTTCCGGTGGGTCATCCCACTATCTAACAAACCGTAACAACAGTTTCTCGACGGTAGGCATCGAAAGCGCCTACCGGGTTCGGTTCACCGGTTACCTGTGAGTCATGTAGTTGTTCGAGCTAGGTGAAGCTTATCAAACCTGGTCCAGCTTGTCAACTCCGTTTCCGGGGAACCCGGAAAGGCTGGTCCGTACCATCCCCCGCCCTAAGCGGGTTGTCCTCGGGACCATGTGGAGTTGATAGCCAAGACCTTACCAGGCGGGGTTCTGACCCGCAACCCCCAACTTCGGGGGCTTTCCTGGTGTCCCGTGGTGGCGACAAGGAGAACACTACGCGCACCCCCAAACCGATGTCAAATCGGCTCAAACCTCCAGGTCAGGGCCTATATAGGGTGCTATGGGAGGGGGGTCTATACAGGGGGCTACCTGGGAAAACGCGTTTAAGCCCTCTGTGGGGCAATCTGAGAGGGTTTACCCCCCACATGGGGTGTCTGTATGGGTGGGGTGCATATAGGGGCTTAGCGTGGACCTCAGGGGTGTGTATGGGGGTGTGTGCAGGTGGGTAGGTGGGTGTGTGGGGGTGGGGTGAGGAACGGGCACACGTACTAGCACACAGGGGTGGGTTTGTACAGTGCACACGGGTGTGGTGTGGCACACACAGATTGGGCTTGCGGGTGGGACCCTGTTGTGGGTAGGGTGGTGACACAACTTAACTTGCAATGTAGCGTGAGGTGTGGTAGGGGGGTGATCCCCCCGCCCCGCCTCGCGGGCAT
>Ga0247757_10000164_pt1 | contig 55650 bp, 54 predicted proteins | sample UWRJL126311R4_FD_180929 | JGI IMG/M metagenome (GOLD analysis project Ga0247757, IMG submission 180929) | Plant litter microbial communities from Arlington Agricultural Research Station in Wisconsin, United States - UWRJ-L126-311R-4 | ecosystem: Environmental > Terrestrial > Plant litter >... | reverse complement strand
TCGCGTTCATCTTTATCATCGTGGTCTTCATATCGGGAAGATCGATGGCGCCGTTTGTCTTTCCGACGTTCGTGATCGGGCTCATCCTCTGCGCGTGGTGTTAGTGACCGGTCGCGATCTTCCCGCTTTTCGTGACGTTCGACCGACCGAGACCGCTCTCGATGACTATCTGAAGGGTCTTCCTTAGCTCGCGATCCTGTTCGCGAGCGAGATGGTGACTTGTCCTTCGTACGCAAAGTATCATCTCGGACGGGTGATCGCCTATGAATGGTGAGCATAACGAAAACAATGTGTTTTATTGAACTTCACTTACGATCGAACTCTCCGCGGTGGGCTACTTTGCGTAACCTCGGCCGCAGGCGTAACACTAGGAGGCGGGGCGTTATAGCGAGCATTAATCGCTCGACTTGAAAATCCAGTGTTTGGCCTGCCTTCTCGCATGGCCCGGGGACCAGTTGGGGCGCCTTCAACACCGATTCCCCGTGGCTCACCTGTAAGCACCGTAGCTGCACCATATGCGTGATTAAAGCCTCCACGATGTCCAAAATTGTTTTGGTGGTATCCCATATTGGAATTATAAGGGCCATTCATCTGGGTTTGTTGAAATTGGTTCATCATATGCGGATGATATTGCATGTCTGACTGCATGCCATTGCCCATCATTGAATGATCAAAATCTTGACTTTCCATCTCCACAGAGTCTACTGTCTGTATCTGGTTGAGGGCGGGTGAATCGACGCCTTCGGCTCCTACGGCTGTCAAGTTTCCTGCTACCTTGGACGCGTTCGTAGAGGTAGCACCATCAATGTGTTCATTGTTCTCCGTATGCTCATTTTTAGTTATATTTGTTTCATCCTTACCTTCCAAAGCAGGATCTACAGATCCTGCTCCCTCATCTTTAATATCGGCTGCGGAGTCAGCGGCTTGTCCAGGCGACTCGCCATCACGCTGCATGGGAACATATTTGTCAGTCGCTGAATCATATGCCGGAGATTGTTGGGATACCACCGGAAATTTCGGTAGTGTATGAAATCGACGTACGTTTTGGGCAGAACCACTGCGACTTCCAGGACGGCTGTGCTGAAGACCAGCGCCTGAACCGTAGCCGCCTCCATTGCTTCCGTTCCTGTTGTTTTGCTGCTGAAGAAAATTTCCTCCATTGGCATGGAAACGATTTTGGTTTGGATAGTTATTCTTGGGGAATTGGTTCATCATCTCGGGATATGCTCCAGATTGATTATATCCACCCATCTGGTTGTACCCATTGAATCCATATCCTGCACTGCCCATGCCATTCCACCCGTTACCGAACCCACCACCGAAGTTCATGGCGGACATGTCGTTCATCCCCATGCCCATATTCCCACCAAAACCGCCGAACATGCCGTTGGCCATGCCGTTCATGTTCATAGAATTCATGCCATAGTCTAGCCTGGAATTAGTGTTGTGATCTGGAAAGCGGACTTGGTGTTCCGTACCCATAGGATTCATGTTCCAAGCACCACCCATCATGTTGGGCATGTTAGGCATTGAGCCCATGCCCATACCGGACATGTTTGCTTGGGTGGGGTTAAAACCAAACCCAAACTGGTTGGGCATACCATTCATGTTCATCATAGGGTTGTTTCCGAACATGGGACCGTTCTGACCGTTCATTTTTTGGTCCTCGCCCTGACCATCGGTATTCTCTACATTTTGGTTGTCATTCTGTGCTTCATCGTTTTGCACCGAATCAGCATCCTAGATAGAGTCAACATCAATCCCTCAATGAATCCAATCACCCTTACCTCTTTTGTTTGTGAAGCAGCAGAAGCAGGCCGCTGTGGCTCCTCGCTCACACTCTCAACAATGACTGGTTCCGCCGCAGCGTGATTTGGTTTGGACTCTACCTCTACAGTTTCGACAGGTTTCTCGGAAACGGCCTCAGTGGGCTGAGAGTCGGAAGGTGCTGGCACGGTATCCACGACAGGTGTCACCACCTGCGAAGCAGCTTTGTTCTCTTCCTTTTTCTTTTGCTTTTGAAGCCATACCCTCATCGTATTGCGGAGGGATTTATTCGGTGCGCACGAGTCGGCTTCGAGCGGAGAATGCTCACATAACGGACAAGTCGTTGGGAATTGAAGCTTGGCCTGACCTGGTGACGATGTAAGTTTGAAGTCTTTTTTCACATATGATGCGGATTATGTAGGAACATACAAGACGCGCATATTGCCTTATTACAGCAGAGTAGTTTGTACGAGTCAAAAGCGAGCTGGTCGCAGAGGGCGCAAAAGAAGTTCTTGGGGAGCGCACTACGGTCGAGGTTGCTACATCATGTTAGGAACGAGCGTCATGAAACTTCATCGGCAAACTCACAGAGCAAAATCCTTCAGCTCTTCGGCGAGCGGCGCAGACTTCGGGTCTGCCGCGGGGTTCGCCATGGCGAGTTCTCAAATCGCAGGGACAGCACGAGGCTACAGCGCGGACACTGCCTCTAATTGTAAGAGAAGTTGCCCATCCACCAGAAGGGCGATAAAAAAAGCGCGCCAGAGGTTTCAGAGGAGTCAAGTTAAGCGGAGTTGTCAGTCGAGTTGACGCGGCTTGATGGCGGGCGCAGCTACAGTCTTGTTTAAGTGGAGGTTCTAGGAAAACTTCCGGCGCCAAGGCAGCTGCGATTGCATAGTCACGTGGCGCGTCATCGTGGTGCTGTTCTGGCAGCTCAACACCACCTGTTTCATGAACGCAACGCGTAACGCGAGAGCTATGCCAATCATGTTCCATTTAATCCACCATTCAGTTACAAATGGCACTGTATACATTTGCACATTTGTTCCAGTGAATTGTAGGCTGGGCTAAGCTACTTTGAGTTAGCAGCCGCTTTCTCAGCGTCATCGGCGTTGGCAATCCCTACAAATGGGCTTTCCAGCAATGCCGAACAAATGGCGGTTCGCCCTACTCACCAGCTCAGTGTAGCTCTCTTAGACCTTCAACCATGATTCTCGGTCAGATATCGTATCTAGATTGTATTGTCTTCCTAATTCTCCTGACTCCTCAACTGATCATCCATGTTGGCCTGACACGTACCGCAGCATGGCTGCTCGCCGCCTTACCGTCATTGAGTAAGTGCTCACACGGCCGGTTGCACCTGCAGTGTTTATATTCACAGCCTCACAAGTCTTCGTTCTACCATATCAGTTCGTGAAGGAAAGATACTTCACACCATACGCACACCGGAGTCCTTTCGTTCAACGTGCCACCATCTTCCAGGATATTGTCATTCGATGCGTGAGATATGCGTTCGCCTTTATGCCTGCATTTATAGGCCGGGTTTTTTTCTCTAAAGAGGTGTCTCTCCCTTTTTTGAGGTTCCGTATGCTACGACACGGTATGATTACTTCGCCTCTACGATGGAGTGAAATCAACAGGGTGAGTCTCAGATGACCATAAACCAGTGGCTCCACTCCACAAGTAGATAATCCATATATACTTACTTGTACAGCCGGGCCTCAAAGGTGTGTGGATTACTCACAATCAACAAGAGCAACCCGATATCATCGTCTATTACTGCCATGGTCTGTATCTCCAACTCCGTCCTTACTTGCTGCGATGTAAACTAACCAAAGGTTAGGTGGAGGGTTTTCTATGGGTTCGAGCTTCTTCTACCTGGAGTTCCTCCTCGCATGGGTCACCCTCCTAAAGCAAGCTGGTTATAGAAACCCGGGGTTGTTCGCATTAGAATACACGCTTGTTCCTGATGCAACATACCCAACCCAATTACAGGAAGCTTTGGCTGGCTATGAATATGTACTTTCAATAGCGCAAGATCATACTCGCATTTGCGTTGGCGGTGACTCTGCAGGAGCCACCCTCATCCTCAGCTTCCTACTTTATATCACCGATCATCTGGAGTTACGGCATCAGCAACCTGGCCTAGCTGTCCTGATTTCACCGTGGGTGACTATTGTATCCAAGAACAATCGCAACACTTCCAGCGATTATTTGAACTCGACGAGTCTGGAGCTATATGGGCGGCAGTACATTGGTACTAAAGTGCTGGCTGATGATCCTTTGGTATCGCCCGGAAACTGCAAAGATGTCAAGAAGTGGGCCGAGGCCAGTCCAGAGAAGGGGTGGCTTTTTCTATACGGCTCCGAGGAAGTGCTCGGACCAGAAACCAGGGAGCTTATTTCTTTGCTTAGACGAACCGGCAGTCAAGTAAATCATTACGAACAGCAAGGAGGCATCCATGCATGGCCCGTAGCATCGTTGTATTTAGGCGAAACAAGAAACGATAGACTACATGGTTTACAAGACATTGTAAACGCAATTCGCGATCGGATAGCATAAAACGTTAATTACATCGAAGTTAAGCCCACCAACTCCTTTTCCTTTATATAAGGGACCGGACTGCACCCAGTTATTTAGATTGATCCATCTCAACGCTCTATCAAACGAAGCATCGAGCGATTCTTTAGTAGTAGCGACGTGGCAGCTCAAACCCGAGCTCTCGAGATGCTCTGATAAGCCTATCGACTCTCTTTTGCTCTTCATCCTCCCAGTACCTGATCAATGCCGCGTTATTCGCATTCCGATTCGTCAAGGCTGAGGCGGTCAAAGGTGTCCCGAGTGATGCGTGGCAGCCAAAAGAGGCGGCGGGCTTTCGACAACCATTATTGTCCTTTCCATCTGTTGGCAACTGACTACTCGGTGTCGTCAAGTATGTTGATGTCGACGAGGAAGAAATGTTTGCGGCTTGGCTGCCAGGGCGCTTATCAGTGACCTTGCGGACGGCCTCACACACTAGCACCCTCACCGAAATGCCGCAGCGCTGCGGCTCTTGCCGCTAGACTTGCTCTGTGGGCTGGAGACTGGGGGCGGCATGCTGTAATGTTGGCAGAAACGCTATTGTGGATCGAGAGCGGGGTGAGCATCACCAACTCAAGGTGCGTCAGCTTTATACATGATCTTACCCCTCACCGGCGCGGGATTCTGACGACGAAAAAACGGTTTTCTGTTTTATGGGCTCAGGATGCTCCAATGGTGTTGCACCTTGCCCTGCTCCCAGCACAACGGGAATGCATTAAAATGGGATTAGCGCTTACCCCTTGAGTGCTAGTGGTGGAAGAAAGCAGCTAGTGCACCTGCCGGGGTAAGACCCATGTCGTCGCCAAACCCATGACACTGCGGAACATGGGTTGATTGGACTACCCGGCTCCGAATCCGCCCTCGCCTGCCGGGTAGGTGGCAATATCGCGGCGGGGGCCGGGGAATGGCTATAGATACTAATACGTATTGGTCGCCGGGCAGATCTCATGACCCCTGCCTGCATGTAGGTGGTGGCAGCCGACATGGCCGTGGTTGCAGACCTGCCACGCGCCAGCCTGGTTATCCCAGGCCGCCACCTTGCCCCGACCCATTCATTGTCCGCCCCCTCGCAGGGCGATTGTTCAGCATGTCCTGCGCCCAGTAGGCTAGCCAGGTAGGCGACAGCCCGGCGTCAGCTGGGCCATTTCAACCACTCCTGACTGCGGCCTAGCGCCTTCATAACGTGCCAGGGGCAGTCAAAGTACAATAGACAGGATAATCAGTATCAACAGTGCATCCAGCACGTACCGAGTGCATGGCACACCTAGCCTGCCCAGCACCGTGGTCTGTCACATTGATCACACCATACCGCCGTCCCTGGACAAGTTGGCAACTTATACTCGTACTACCTTCCGACGGTTACACATCACTATCATTGGTATCACTTTGGCCGATAATATTTTTCTTCGTTTACTGTCCCTCTGCTCGTAGCTATCAACACAGTGCGGCTCTCTCCGAGGGCTCAGGGTCCATCTCCACCCCACCCAGTTCCAACGCATCATCCCGAGCCTAGTCAAATTTTGCTCCCACGCCGGGCCCCCCACCCCTCTACCACAACCTTCGCATCCACCCATTATGAGCAACACCTAACCCAAGGCATTTGGCCAGCGTTTTAGCTCACTATCTGCTATCGCCCCGAGACGCGCCGAAACAGCTACTATCAATGAACCCGCCTAGACATCCTACAATTATCGCCATGACAGAATAGTCACCCGATTTCAAGAAGATATACCTCGAATTATAACGGCGGGACCATATCTACTGATCTCTACATGTATGTCGCGGCTTTAAACTAATCACGTGAAACTGAGAGGACGTGGACTTGGGCTCAGGAAGGGATTGGTAACGGGACTACCTGATCCTGATGTACGTGCATAGGAAACCCGGCCGTAACCCACTGACAAACGACCACCCTCACGGCCATTCATATCAGCCTTATTCCACTGCACCCCAGGTCTTCTGACTTTGGTTTTCTCCTATAAAATCAATTGAAGAGACTATCTAAGGCATTTGAACTCCCCACAGGCAGCTATTATGTTTCTCTCTCAGTTACATGTATAAACTACTCCTTCGGTCATGTCCTATGAGGTGATTCCGGTTAACTTCCACTAGCCGTCACAGCTTTCGTGGCGATCAATTCTATCCTCTGCTTGTACATGCTCATTTGGTGTTTGATCGGATCCCCATAGACTACTTTTCTCAGCATATCATCATCAACGGTGATAGCCTCGATATCATCCGTTCCAGTGCCTCCAAATTTCTGCCTCAACACGATCAATCGTCCTGCATTGCTTAACGTACATGGCACTATTGGCCAGGAAGGAGATATAACAGCAGTCGCGGTAGTGTTGGTAGTGGTGAGTGAGGTTTTCGAAGGCCTATTGAATTTCTTCGACCTTCTGTGTTTGACAGAGGCAGTTGAAGCTTGCAAAGTTGTTTGAGAAGTCGAAGACAAAGCAACGTGTGGAATCGAAGCCATGCTGGAGACGTATGATGGGCTTGGTGGAGAACTGGAGTATAGCTTCAGGAGGTTTCTAACTACGGCTTTGTCAGCTCTGGGGACCGGATCTCCCTCGTTGATAAAGCTGTAGAAGAGACTCTTTCGATGCCTTTTATCATCACTTTTCTGTAGAGGCAGAAGAGTAATCGGCGGTGCACCGAAAGTAATGCAGTGTACGCGCTTGAAGAAGCCTGTAAGGTAGTTGAGTTCGGACTGTACTTGTGTACTCATCATATGCGCATATAGGAGTGCGGCTACAGCACCACCGGCTGAATGACCAGTAATTAGTAGACTGCAACTCGACCGGGATGGATTTTCTTGTAGAAGGATACGCAACCGCTCTGAAACAGGGGCAATCATCTTTCTAGCCACATATAAGAAGCCTGAATGGCAGAGGTTTCCGGGATCATCTAGAAACTCTTTCGGGCTCGATGGTTCAGACCTGTAGTTCACTGCCCAATCCATGAAAGTCTGTGAGCCGCGGATTGCAAACACAATCGTGTTCATATCGTCTCGAGGAAGAGACTTCAAGATCATAGCCTTGGTTCCAGAGCGCCAATCCGCGGGAATATGCGTTTCAGTATCGGTACTTGGAAGAGCCGCAGGTACTGGGGCGTAGACTCGGTCAGAATATGCTGCTGCTAAGCAAAGTAATGGGTAAGTGGGTATATAGACTTTGAATGGCGGGAGGTGCGGGGGAAGCCGAGAATTTGAATACATCCAAACTTTAGAGAACATGTTTGAGCTTTTGGTGTTGTTGATTACAGCATACGGTACATTTAAGAGCCGAGCCTGTGAGGCATCTTGCAGATTGGTAAATGAGGATGCGTGCGATAGCGGCTCCTCTTCGACCATGAGATCTTGTTCTTTCCCACTAAATATCCCTTCATCAATGCTGGTAATAACTGCGTCCAGCTTGCAGCTGAGCCTGTCGCAGAGAGCAGCACTCTGGCTAAGCATTTGGATGCTCTTTTTTGTGACTACAACTGTAGGCTTCTCAATGTAATTAGAAGCCAAGTTGTTTGCTGCTGCAACACTCTTATTTGTTCCCAAGTTTATCTGGGCAGTCAGATCGTGATAAGACTTGGAGGCCAATCTCTCGGCTTTATTCCATTGTGACTTCAAGGTGCCATCCTTGGGTGGGGATGATGTTGCGAAGCTGACGGTAGAGTCACTATCGAAGGAATAAGCCTGTTGAGAAGCCGGTTGTAGATTTTGATGCGATGGCTGGGGTACAGGTCCATATATCGGATGATGCTGAGGTGCCAAAGGTCTTAATTGTTGCGCTATGTATTCCGGTGGACTTCTGGGATACCCCTCAGATTGTAGCATATTCTGTGTGGGCATGAGATTGGTGTAGCTTTGCTGTTGCATATACACAGTTGACTGTGATGGCTGATATGATGGCGTACTATGACCAGGCTGAGCTGAAGCAGGCCTGGGAAGCTTCTTTTGCTTGCGATCGCGGCTTGTCAGTCCGAGCGGCATAGCGGTTAGCTGATTTTACTCTTTCTTTTAAAGAAAAAGCTGTGTTAACTGTGTGTATGGTAGACAGATCTCCTGCAATTGAATCTTCGCTGTATGATCTCATATATCGGCGAATTCATCGTATTGCCTCGCACTCGTGTCGCTGGCCGAGTTCACTGATCCCAAATTTCTCTGCGCTGAGAAACATGAGCCAGAGATTTGATGCAAGACGCCATATCTGGTGTTGAAGCGTAGGAGGGGAGCAGAGGCTTGATTTATGGACGGTAGGCGGCAAGATGGGCATAGCCTCGTTGGCGTTCTCTGGTGCCTCCACTTGGCCCGCTTACATAACTGCAACGCAGACAAGGCGACTGGTAACTTTGATACGCTGGCGGCTGGCAAACGCTGATCGCTCGATTGGCTACTGTTTAGATATCATGATCGTCTATCCGCATTAACGAGGCTTTTTTACAATATAAACGACATCATCCTCGTATCTCTTCGTATCGAGTGGGATCGTCGTTGCGCCGGACCATAGTGCGATGAGAATCTGCCCTACCATCAAATCGATCCCCTATGCCCCAAGCACCTTCAGCACTCTGATAGCATTTATGGCCTCTCCTGGTTACTGTTCCAAAACTATAGCATAGCAGCGAGGCCAACCACACCCGCCAGCACACCCACAATGCCCTCCCTAGCCCCCATCTTCCCCGCCGCACCGGAAGCCTCCGCCGGCACACCCGAGCTTGTCAGAGTCGCGCTGGTGACATTGTTCGCCGTCGACAAGCTGCTCACATATCCGCTTAATCCACCTGTTCCGGTCGCTGTTCCACTTGGCAAAACAGCCTTGCTGGTTACCGCGGAGCTGGCCGATGTCTTTGTCTCCGACGCGCTCTCAGCACTGGCGCTAGAGCCTGTGCTAAAGCTGCCACTCGCCGTAGTGGCTGTGCTGCCCCAGCCCGGCATGAAGTCAGGCGTATATGTCGCGGTCCCCTCGTAGCCCGCGCATCCTGGCACTGTTGTTTTCGGAGGTGCGCGGCCGCCACCACAGTCGAGAAAGGAGCATATCTCGCCGTTGCTGGGGTCCCAGAAGATGAGAGATGCACCACCGTAGACGACCGTCTCAGATGAGGTGCAGCCCTCAAGGTCCGTCTTCGCGAATGTAGTGGCTGCGAGGCCTGCAATGACCAAGAAAAGGGATTTCATTGCTGCGATACGATATTGTTGTTAAATGAAAGGATACAGCGAGTGCTGTAGATTAGGATGTAGTATTGATTTAAACGAAAGACTTCTCTCGAAAATCGAAAGATGGCGAGAATAATAGTAACTCTCAATGCATCGAGCTTTATACTTTTTTCTGGACCAAGCGGACTGCTGCCTGCCTTCTATTGATGCGGCTGCAGACCCACAAATGGTGGTCCCGCTAGCTAGACCAGAGGGCTCGGATGCTAGAACGGATCAACTAACGGCTCGTCCACTAAGGAGGATGCGATTTCAAGCAGTTCGCGTAAGCAGACTTTCCCCTGAGCCATACATACAATAGTTTTGTCTGTCATATTCATGCCGCTGCAGTGAGATATGTAGCCATGAAATGCACACACCCTGTGCATGTGTCGCGCCGTATACTCGGGGTCGAACTCTTGACACTTATCTTGAGAATTGATGTGTAACTAAGCGATGCTATTTTGAGCCCACCCCTGAAATAGCATATCTAATTTTACGGAGCTAGGAATGACGACTAATATCAGGTTTCCTAGCAAACAAGCTAAACAATTTTAGAATTAATTCAACTTCGACACCTGAACACGTGGTAGTCTCTCGCGGAGATTTTAACCCCCTCCCCGGAAATGATATCATCACTGAAGCGCCCTTGTACTCTTCTATTTCGATTGGAAGACCTGTTTGAGGACCCCCGAGGATACTGATGCATTAGCCCTTTCTTTCCAAGCCGTTTCACGACCCGCTCCGCTCGAAGAACATCAAGGCAAGACAGATTTGAAAGTCTACTGCCTGTTCCTGTATGCACTTCTGATGAAATGCAAACAATGAGAAACTTCTTTTGGGCCCAATTCAGCATAGACTGCTATATCTACTTTTACAGCTTTGAAGTGCATTATGTGTGGAGAATCATCTGATCAAAGGGACAATCTTTGTTTGGCTTTCGAGCCATTATTCAAGTTCTTTGTGACAGTCTCGAAACCGATGTAAGTAGCTGCTGCAAGAAAATTCAATGTCAGCTGTAGACATAAAGGCGACCACGAATGAAGTTTCTCGTTCCTAAAATACAGCATCATACATACACAATAAGCAAAAAGGCAACAACAATCATGAGCGACCTGTTGCAATTGCCCGAGACTGTGCACGCTATGCGGAAGATGGCTGGTTCGCCATTCAACCTTGGTGTGGCGATTGGTCAGCTATTGTTCGGGGTGGATGTGTTAGTACACACACACCTCGACAACGAAGCCGATTTTCGTAATAGGCCATTGAAAGTACTCATTTCAACAACCGAATTCACAGAGGCGGTTGATTCTCAGTTACACACTTTACGTTTGACTAAAGGATGCACAGAGAAGTTTCCTAAGGACATGGAGGTAGATCGCAAAGGTCGACGTCCTCGACGAAAGAATGCATCACGATTCATTAATTTTATCGAGATACAGTATCAGAAGTTGATCCGGAAGGAATTGGAAGGGGTTTTTCTGAGCTGGAACGACAAGCAAACTGCGTCATTCAATGAAGGTCTTGACTGCGTACTTAACAACGGCATTTGGATTGTATATCCCACAGAGAACGTGGTGTTGAAAGTTGGTGAGGGTGACTGGTCCAAGTGGCTAGAGTCGACCTGCGATGAACTAGGGATGGTAGAATCGAAGGCCAGCAGGCGGGTGCTAAAGGACTATCCTGGAGAAATCTGTCGGGGATTGAGACCCACTTTCATGTAGACATGTTAGTAATATAGCAATGCCAGTGTCTTTTTTTCGATACTAAGCAAAATTTGTTTGGAAATAGTGCAGTGAACTACATCTAACTGTATAAACTTTCGATGGGCAACCTAATACATATGGCAGTCGAGGAAACCTTCTGATTAGGTATAGGAGATTGTCATTGCGTCAATCTTAGTGTATCCAAGAAGACAGTTTCGGCTAGCCAATAGAGGTTGAATAGAGCCAAATCGTAGATTAATGTGGTGAGGTCTACAAAGGGTCCATATGCGCCAATCAGCAGGTTGTTGACTGCTTTGTTATGGAGGTCGGCGCTGGGAGGGTGCTCGGCTAGGCTGTAGCCTCGACCGGGGTACGTCGCCAAGAGCTTCTTCCCTCCTCGTTGAAACAGCTTGACTTTGAAACTCTGACTGCAGCCTCCGAGTCCAGTCTATCTCCAGCTCAGGGGCATATCCTGCCTCTTCTTTATTCCTACTCTTCCTTCGCTGAGATTACCTGCAAGGCTCACCACAATGGCAGGCCGCTTCGTAAGAGCCTCGAAGTACCGTGAGTGTCGCGCGAGCTGTTCAGCTGCTGACGGCTAACAATATTAGGACACGTCTTCGGACAAGGGAGCAAAAAGGTAGATGCAGAAAAGAGGAGCATTGATCGTATCGCGACTAACAAGTATGCGCGCAGGAACAATGTTACGACAACTTGCGCATCTCAAAGAATGCTTGGGACACCAACCTTATCAAGGTCCGCTCGGTCGCCCTAATCCAGTAGTAGAGCACGCGCTGAGGTCACATAGGCAAATCCGGAATACTTGTCTGTCAATTGGGAAGCGAGTGGAGGCGGTGCCTTCGCTGTCATTCCACTCAATGAGAAGGGCCGCGCACCCGAGCAGATACCTTTGTTCCGCGGGCATACTGCTGCTGTTCTAGACACGGATTGGTGCGCGCATACACAAGGCATATGAGTTGAGGATTTTTAACAATGGCCACAGGAGTCCATTCAATGACTCGTTAATCGCGTCCGCATCCGACGACGGTAAAGTCTTCATCTGGAAAGTTCCCGAAGGCTTTTCCCTCCACACGGACGCCGACGAGCCCGCTGACGTTGCGCCTTCACTCAAGCTCAGCGGTCATCTGAGGTCCGTACTTCCGAGTGCATGTCAAAGATGAATACTTATGCGATTATAGAAAAGTTGGGCATGTCCTCTTCAACCCTGCCGCTGACCACGTACTCGCTTCGTCGTCTGGAGACTACACCGTGAAACTATGGGATGTGGAAGCTGGCCAAGCCAAGCTCACTCTGAAGCATAAGGATATCGTACAATCGCTTTCTTGGAGTGTTGATGGGTCCCAACTCGTCACTACTAGCCGTGATAAGAAGCTCCGTGTATGGGACGTGCGGCAAGAAGCTCCTGCAATTGAGGTTCAGGGTCATGCTGGGGCGAAGAACAGCCGTGCTGTATGGATGGGCGAACATAGTCGCATTGCTACCACCGGATTCTCACGTATGAGTGACCGTCAACTAGCTCTTTGGGATCCACGCAAGCCTGGCGAGCCTATCGGTGGGTTTGTTATCCTAGACAGCATTTCAGGTGTTTGCATGCCATTCTGGGATGAGGGTACGCGGTGTTTATATCTCGCCGGCAAGGGGTAAGTCAGTTGTCACAGTTTGTTGGATATACTGACCACGCCAGTGACGGCAACATCCGCTATTACGAATATGAGAACGATAAGTTCGAATATCTCTCTGAATACAAATCACCGGATCCACAGCGCGGCATTGCTTTCCTCCCCAAGCGTGGCATCAATCTACACGAAAATGAAGTCCAGCGATGCTTCAAGACTGTCAACGACGGCTATGTTCAGCCTATTTCGTTCATTGTTCCTCGGCGGTCAGAGATGTTCCAGAGCGATATCTACCCACCAACTACAGGTCTCAAGCCCGGTATTACAGTGTCCGAGTGGTTTGATGGCAAGACTGCGCTCCCACCCAAGATCTCGCTTGAATCCGTCTACGAAGGCGACGGACCGAAAGAAGTCCCCTCCGACTACAAATCGCAAACAGTCGAGCCTATCCAAAGCCCCCCACCCACACAGACCGAAGCATCGAAGCCTGCCCCAGTGCCTGTTCCGGAACCCGCCCCAGTGTCTGCTCCGGAACCCACCCCAGTGTCTGCTCCGGAACCCACCCCAGTGTCTACTCCGGAGCCCACCCCAGTGTCTGCTCCAGAACCTGCTCCAGAACCTGCTCCAGAACCTGCTCCAGTGCCTGTCTCAGCGCCTTCTCCAGTGCCTGCCCTAGTGCCTTCCTCAGCGCCTTCCCCAGCGCCCTCCCCAGTACCTGCTCCAGAACCTGTTAGTCGTGACCCACCTCCTTCCATGATCGATAGCAAGGCCTCTCTTGCCTCTCAAGCATCCAAATTCGCAGACAAGGATGAAGACAACTCGGAAGACGATATTAGCAGCTTTGAAGATGTTCCCGGGCCCACCGAGCGGCACTTTGTAACTGCAGCACGTCAAGTACGTACAAAATTAGATTGGTCTGCCGGGTAAAAATTACTAACAATCATCTCTAGGAAGAAAAAATACGTAGTTCTGTGATTAGCCGAGAACCTGAGCCGCGCAAACCTGAGACCACATCTACAGCGACGCCAGCCAGGACCCCAGCACTCACTGCATCGGGCGCCGCTGCCGGCCTGAAGGACCATCTTACCGACATCAAAAGCACGCTTCTAAGTCAGTCTGAGCAAATTTCGCTCCTCGTGCGCGAAGTGACACAGCTGAAGGCTGTAATCGGGTCACAGAGCTCAGATCGTGAAAAGGACGAGCGCATTCGACAGTTGGAACTTGAGTTGGAAGAAGCGAGGTCTTGATGCCCTACATAGCGATGAAGCCATGAAGGGATCGCAAATGTTTATGTAGTACTCAACAACCAAACCGAAGATGGTACGCTGACCCAAAGGTGCTTCCTGAGCTAGTACCTAGTATGTGCTTATAAGATTATGAACAAGTCGATGTTGCTTTCAAATGGGACTCTCATGTTTTCCCTTCGAGTTATTGGACCTGAAACTGTGCTAGAGTGATAAAGCGAAGTGCCTCTATTAACCATCCAGTTTGGGAAGTTCCAAAAGCTCTGCATAGTACGCGTAGCTGACGCGGTAGAACAAGCCAATCAAAATTCATCATTCCTCGGTTTAACAGAATAGGACTAGATCTGATACGGGCGCCTTGAGTCGTCCGTCGCAATATCTAATAGCAGCCGAATAGACCTCGGCTCGGAGTACGCCCGCGGGAATAGCTGCTGGCCAAAACGACAGGGCAAATGCATGTCTGCGGAATAGCTGGCCTAGTGTGCTCTCTGCACTGTGCCTCCTCTCCAGGCAGTCATTTTCGCTATCCTGTCTTACAGTAATCACGTTGTATACTTGAAAACATGGCTGACGAGACTGTAAAATCCTCTGGCGGGTCCGCAGAAGAGAAAAGTACATCCCCCCGAAAAGTGGTGCTACCGAATAACGCAGTCGCGGTCGTGAAGCATCTTGATAGGTTGATCTTGCGTTTGAACAAGTGAGTGCGTACTACAACCATGTCTTCAGTTGGCTGCAACGCGTTGGACACCTCTTGGTATGAGACAACGCTAATCAGAGAACCGCCTATGCAGGTTGTTATCCACACCAAGTGGTCTCTCCGCCTTCCTCTCCACATCCAACTACATCCTCTACATCCTCGCCTACCTTCAGCCAAAAGCCCCCTCCCTCTCCTCAATACAACAAAAGCTTCTCGCTCTCCTCAGACTCTCTGCCGCGTCCTCGACTAAACTCGTCGTCTCTGACTCTCCCGCCGTCCCATCCTTTGCGGCGCTCGCCCTTCTCCTCTCAAAATGTCGCACCACACTCCGCCTCCTGGGCTGCTTCCCTCTGTACGGCTGGCTGCGCATGCTGCTCGCGGGCTCCAAGCCGGGCGCTGACCCCGTCCTGCACCGCGTCGCGCTGCTGCAAGCTGGCAGCTACTTCACCTACCAGATCATGGAGAACGTGTGCGTACTGGCGGACCACGATATCATACCCAAGAGCTTCGTCGCGCGTTTAAACCGTGGTTCCCCAACGACGGCGCGCTTATACCTCATCGCCTACCGGTTCTGGCTCGCGGGCGTATCGTGCGATTTCCTGCGTTTGGCTCGGGAGGCACAGCTTGAGAGGAAGAAGAGGGCCGCGAGGGGCAGCGCGGCGGCTGCGTTCGCGGAAGAGGACGCGAGAGTAGATCGGAGGTGGTGGATAGACCTTGTCATTGCAGGCGCGTGGTTCCCTATGGCGCTACACTATAGTAGTTCCAGTGGAGGCCTTCCGGGGTGGAATGTAGGGTGGATGGGCGTATGTGGGTTGGTTGCGGGTGGGGAGCGAATCAGGGGCTTGTGGAAGGCTACAGCGTAGGATGGAATTGAGCGAGTACTAGGCGCCTAGCTAGCGTGGTTACGGCCTTCATATACTAACATTCGTGTGAGGTTTTGGGGGAAAAATTGAGGGAGTCATTAGTTACGTCTCCTCGCTGGCGTTTTTACTGGACATCTAGCGTATACCCTGAAATGTACGTAGAAGCCAAAAAGCACATCGTCATCAAAACAAAAATTGCTAGGTAAAGTAACTGAAAGATTGTTCATTTAAAAGGATGCTATTGTACACGAATCGTAAATGCTGATGTACCCATACGTCGTGCATTCTCAGCCTTCTACTATGGGGATATCAATCAACTTCAAAGAGGTTGCCCTCCCGTAGCAAGGGTCTAGTCCGACTACAGCGGTCACACTATACAATTGGCGATGCGTTTAAGCAAGGAACCTGACAGCGCGTTTCCGGGCAGCAGGCGCGGGCACGGTACCGTCGGGAGGGAACTCAGTGTCTTGACACTTGCTGGATGCCTGGCTCCAGTTGACCTGCTCCATAGTACCATCCTGAGTGAATTTGTACTCACCACCATCCTCGAGCCAGATGTGGACCTATTGTTGTTAGCTGATTTCGAAAACATCGTACGCTGGAAGGTCAACTTGCCGTGGCGGTGTATTCACCCTTATAAGTACCAGACATAGCAGTCGCACGGCAGAAGACGCGTTGACCCGGAGCAAGATTGGTGGCCACCGTGTAGGTGAGAGCGACACTATGATCTTCAGAGCTCTCCTCGCTCGATGTATGCGAGTAGTCATATTTGAGAGTGGTTGTGGAACTGGCGCCTAGGTCTAGGATCTTGCCCGAGAGTTCAATGGCGTTAGACCAGCCGAAAGTATGTGTGGCCGACTGAGAGAATTTCTTAGAAGCAGCTTTAGTCTCTGATTTGGTAAAGGTGAAAATCTCGGTGGAGTTGGAGTTGGCGTTGGTGTGGTCGGCATAGTCGACAATGACCGTTTCGAGACCTTCCATGCGCTTGTTGAGCTCTTCAGGAGTCTCCTTGAAAACTACATCTTCAAGGGTGATCTTATCAATGCTGCTCTTCAAGAAAAGGAAGCCCAGTCTGTCGATTTTATCACCACTGCCTCCAAAGGCTCCGAGCAGAATGCCAGAGTTGACCTTGGTTTCAAATGTATCCTGACCATCAGTGTCTTTGCCAACATCTAGCTCTGCACCCTTCTTGGTGCGGAGGTAAACGCGACCAAGATATTGGCCTTTGCCATTTCCCCACGTTTTGAGCTGAGAGACGCCGTCAACAGACGGATCCCAGTCCAGGCGTTGGTGTTCCTTCACGCCGTCTGGCTTGCCAATTTGACCAGAATCAGTGCCGTCGGAGTAGTAGAACTGGACTGCTTGGACCGCCTTCTTGCTTGACCAGACCTAAGAATAATTAGGGCGGGCATATAAGGCTCGATCTTTCCACATACCTCAATACCTGTCATGATGATACCCTGTTCATATTTGGTATGGCAGAAGTCAGCGCCACCACCACCACCGACTGACAAGACATCAGTCCACGGGCCGTCGCTGCAGGCGTCCGCAGTCGCGAGCCCGGCAAAAAGAAAAGCACACGCTCCAACCAGGAGTGATCTTGAATTGAAAATCATGATGGCAAATGTAGAGCCAAATCGATAATGAGTGATTGAGTGAGTGACTAATTGTTTAAACGAATGGAATTCTGCCAACGCTGAAGCATATGAAAGCACTAGGCCGCTGAGACCGAAGTCAATTAGGTAGGGAAGTAATGCTCTGATGGTTCGAGAAAAAGGTAGTCCCGCTGAACTGCTTTAAACTAGGGTTTCCGGACATTATGGGATGTCGCCCATCCAAACATGGCAACTGGCGGATGAAACAAAACATGGGGTGATGGTCAGTGTATACGATCTTATGGCAGTGCTACAGGGCTTTCCAATGTCCGATAAAGTGCTTAGCCTGTGCTTTTGCAATGCGTTGCGTCAAAAGCTACGTGATCCACTCGATAGGCATTCTGCGAGTCATCGCTTTTTGGAGTATCCAATCAACATTGGGGCAAGTCTGCTGGGCTATGTATATGCCCTAAGGCGGCGGGAATGGGCATAGGATTCGTATGTAACTGACGCTGGCGGGCAGTGGGAAACGGGGTGTCTAGCGAGGCACAGCCTACACCTTCATTTTGTATAGCAGCGAAGTCCGATGTAGCCTACCCTGTCCAGCATAGGACGAGGGTTACGCGCATACAATAGGTAAGGCTGGTCGGCGCGAGACGCACGTCTTGGGACGGGGGCCATGGCGGAGAGCCTGAGCGGGTAGCCCTTGCCTGTTGCGGAAACGCCGCAGGTTTCAACATGGAAAGCGCGCATCGGCAGCTGCGTCCGTGATGCGCCAGTCATTTGAGTGCAGCCTCGACTTGAAAGCACACGCGCTTGGTCCCGGTGAGGGGTCCACACAGTCCGACGTGAACGCCTGTCGACATGGACTTCGTGCGTACAGTCGCCGTGGCATTGACGGGGTTTGCCCGCTGACGATTGCAGTTGAGAGGGCTCCTGGGTGGCTCGTCACAGCGCAAACAGGCCGCTTCCAACGACCCGCAGCAGCGTCTGGCACGCTTCAAGCAGCGGTACAACCAAGTCTTGGTGCGTCGGTCCCGTCTGCTTGTCCAAGTCCATCATTCCACCAGACTGAGCTGACCAGTCCAAAGCAAACATGGCACAAGGCAGAGTCGCTGGCGAACGATCGAGATGCCCTGGGTAACTTACGCCGCGGCCTCCAGGGCCTCTCCAAGATGCTCGAAGATGAATCGCGCCTCCCCGCACCCCATCTATGCCTCAGCTTTGCCGCTAGCCAGCAGATATACACAGCCGTATCCAAAATCGCTGCCACATCCCACGACGAGGGCATGGTTCGTGATGCCGTGCAGCTCTACAATGCCTTGCTTGACAGCGAGGAGGAAGACTTTCTCGAAAACGATGTATTCGCGGCCTCGCTCATGAATTTCATCCGCCGCTCCATCGCCTCCATAACCCTGGGTGAGGATATTGAGGCCGACATTGTGGAGCTCCTGTTTGGAATCGCTGCCAAGATCAGGCTTCAGCCCGAGATCCTACCCGTCTGGTTCACTTCTGCCGCGGCGGATGCCAGTGGCCGGCTTGTGAACCAGAAGACTGACTTTGCCGGTGTTACTCAGAAGGAAGACTTTCCACTGTGCTACCAGCTTATAGACAAGGTCCACCACGAAGGTCGCATAGGGGAATTTGCCCGCATGGGGTTGCTGTATATATTCGAGTCTGCCTCAAAATCACTTCCGCTAGAGCAATGGATCGTGAACAGCGACCTGCCAACACTCATGGCCACTGGGTTAGGAGCATTGTACAGTCAGCTTAGCAGGTTGGTTCTTTCATGCTCGGTGATTTGTTACTTTGCCACGATAGACTAACATTGAAAAGGCTACTGTCAATTTTGCATCCTCCAAAGGACATACCATTCATCTTGCAGTTGTCAGACTACTCCGACATGCAAACGAATTCCAACGCAACAAGCTTCTTTTCCGAAGAATTTCAAAGTCACCTGGTCACCTTCCTATCCTATCTGACTTTCTGGCAGGATGTGCTCGAGCACTGCAGATCACCAGACGTTCGACACACTTTGATTGACCACTTCCAGGTCCTTTTTCTTCAACAGCTACTTTACCCATACATCGTTCAGTCGTCCGACGCCGATGGCGGCTCTTCTGTAGCAGTGCTTACGTACCTGAGACGGATTCTCGATGCACTGGACCATCCCGAACTCATCCATATGATTCTTCACTATCTACTTGCTCTTCCTGATTATCCTACAAGTTCACCGAGGGACGTTCGATCACCGGCGGCACTGAGACGTCGCCAATCGCTTATGCTTCTTAATGGCTCCAAGCAGGAAGAAGACGGCATGTCTCCGTCTTTGTTCAATCTTGTTGATTTGATACTACAAAGTGTAGAATCACGAAGCCAACAAACTGTCATTGCTGCCTTAAAACTCACAACCGTTCTTCTAAGCAAGAATCACAGTCATTCAGTAGGCTCGTTGATCAAAGTAACGATCATTCACCACAGGGAGCCCCATCGGACCGTGGGTGCATTAAATGCTGAACTGGCAAGCTACCTTAGCATCGCAATTGGACTTGCCGGTGAAGGCGGTGTGGACGAAGCGTACGAGACACACCTTAGGGACAAACTGAGCCTACTCGAAAGCCATCCCTGTTCACTCAAGGCCATTTCCCTATCCTCTGCGTCCTTGCAGAATACAGGGCTTTTTGATACTTCCATTGGCCCATTAGAAGTTGGCCCACATTATCTGATCCCTGAAGACCCACTATTCACATCCTTGATCGATTTGTTGCTTAGATTTCTTACGAATGACGTTGAAACAAACCTTTCCCTAACTGAGACAATCATCACGCTCGGATTATGTTCTCAATTGCGACTGGAAGGGTGGCTATCTGTAAATCCCACGGACTATCACTTCGTCGATGACGGCACGGATGTAGCAGAGTTCTCGAACGATAGCTTTTGTGATATATACAAAGCAAATCGTCAGCCAACATGGGACTCAAACACAGCCCCAGCAATCCTCAAGTGTTTGAAACAGTTGCAATCGCAAATCGATGCACTGCGAAATGACATACAGGATTGGGATGAGCAGGTGGCCAGCCGCAAAAATATATTCCGGTTTGACGAGGAGATGAGCGATGCTATGCGATCCTCAACACCACAGAAGCCGCGTCAGTCCACGGAAACTCCAGTTGGATCCTGGACCCCACAGATTCCTAAATACATGAAAGATGTCTCCAACACACCATCGAGAATACAATCACCCAGAGGACGCAAAGAGGGCCTTGACATGCGTAGCACGCCAACATCATCTCCAGCCCCTTCCAAAATTGGCAGTGGCAATCTTACGGGTTCTCCCTCTCGTGGCCTCTCACCACTGCCTGCCCCTCAAGCTTCAACGAGACAAATCACGCTCATGGCAGATGTCGATGCGACTCTAGCTTCAGTGAAACATTCTGACGTGTTGAAACGACGCATTCAGTTCAAGCGACCAATTGGCTCCGATACAGTAGAAGTCATGCTGAGCAAATACCAACCACCCCCCAAGGATGAAGCCGAGAATGTGGAAGCTAGAGCAGAAGAGAATAGGGATGATGTGCGTGATGCGAGCTTGCTACACATCATAACAAATGTGGTCATTTTGCAGGAATTTGTACTCGAACTAGCGGCGCTAATACAAGTACGTGCAAGTCTATTCAATGAGGTAAGGCATATTTAAATGGCCGGATTCGGCTGTTTTATGTGATCCGTCACCTGGAGATGATGTCTAGCAAAGAATATACCCAATTCCCTGTCGTTCGATATCAATGCCCTTTGTGACCCTCGTCCAGCTAGTAACATCTCCTACTGTAATACAGTATATCCACCCCAGAACTCCCTCTCCCTCTCTAGCATCTCAGCTTTCTTCTCCTCTTTACTTTTCGGAGCCTTCGTCTCACCGCTCTCCAACACCTGAACCGCATGAGCCCGAGCTGCACGTCCAACCCCCTCGCCAAGGAGGAACTGCTTTCCCTTATCTACTCCGCCTACTCCGTATCCCTTCCTTTTGATGAGTTCTGGCTTTCCAGACTTTGCAGCGACAATCCTCTTTCTCTTTCTCATCATCCTGAGGTACGCAGCCTCCCTCACACCCATCACCTCCCATTTTCTGGCCTGGTGCTCTTGGTCTATCAATTTGCCCGTTCTCCGGTCACACCGCGCTCTCAGACCGTAGATCGTTTCTTTGCGATAGCGTACTCCTTTAGCTTTAGGTAGTATCATGACGAGGAGCTCCCTGCGACGCCCCGCAAGGAGGCGTGTGAAGTTGTGGTATCGGGTTGTGTTTTTGTTGACAGTAGTGCCTTGTACGATGGTGCCAGCGGATGGCTCCATTGCGTCCATATTGAGAGGTTTTTTTGGTAGAGGAGATGATTTGAGTAGCCTTTTGTGAAGTCGACGGTTGAGGTGATGACCAGGCATAAACTTTTCGGATCGAAGTAGCTCAATTCAATAGTGTATAAAGTGGTAGATGGTAAGGTGTCGAAACGGTGAGTGGAGAGTTGGATATCGAAAGTATAAGTGGAAAGTTGGAGGTGTATGATGAGGGATGTTTGCTTAGGAACTTCGCTGTTGTGGTGGAATGCGAAGCTAGGTGGTGAGAATTGGAGAGGCAGGGCGCGAGGAGTGTATATATCATGGAAAGATTGGGTGACCAGCGATTGATTTCCGTTCTATTGTAGACAGAGCGCGCCGCTATTAACAATAGAAGTAACAAGGCGAACATACGGAAACCATATTGTTCGCGCTGTTCACTGAACGTTCCTATTGTTGTGCTCACGGTGAAAAGTGAAAGTTAAGATATGGGGAGTGCATTGTCCATCTTGAACAAACATATACGCTTCTGGTAGGTAGTATGCTGCGGAATTGTCCTTCATGGGAGATCAATTATTTTAATGTAAGTTTTTCTGGCTCAGAAATGCGGCATTGAAAAGCAATGAAGGTATATTTGAGAACATAAAATACTTGCAACTGCCCTTTGGAAGTTTATACTAATCTTAGATGAAATGCATACACATGTTATTATTGGCGTAATACTTAAAAGCGTTCTTAGCTACGTATCACTAAAAGTTAATTTTTTTATAAATACTGCGTGAAAAATCTACATTTTCTCTGTGACTTCGTCATCGTCTTGCCCAAAGCCCTTTTCGACCCTCTTCTTCCTCCCTTTCTCAACCAAGCCCTCATTATGCACGACCTTTCCTAACTTCTCCATCACTTTGCCCATGGATGAATCTGCAGATTCCAGTCGGTTAAAGCCTACACAAGAATAGAATTGATTTTGACATGGGTGGAGGCTCACCGTGACTTTCTGAGAAGCTTCCTGTCTTGTTTCCGTACCCAGCACCGCCAACAGTTCCACTTCCATGTTCTCTGCGGCCTGAATATGGCGCAGTGTCCTTGTAGGAGTCGAATCTAATGTCTGAGTTGTCATGGGAATTTGGGTCATGGGAAGAAGATTTATTGCCTGGATAGTAAGTTCAGTGCGTATAGGCAAGGCATCAAGTTGATGGTAGAATGATTGGGCATACCGAAGCCAGCGCCTCCCGTGGTCCCGCTTCCGTAAGTCTCATGTCCGCCAGAATAAGCATGGGAGTCGTCACGACCAAACCGAGTCTCTGAATGCTGCGGTTCAAGGCTTTCAGGAGAGATGTTAGGGGCGTTGCGATTTCCGTAGCCTGCCATTATGTTTATACAAGACTGGACTGTAGCACTCCTGCGCAAAGGTAGTGTGAAGAAGACTGAATGCTAGTTTGAGTCGAGATAGTAAAATTATATCAAGGGGAAGCTCTGCTATATACATGATCGCCTACTCGACTGGCAAAGGAAAATAAGATGCAGCTTTTCACTTATGCCCAATGTCGTCACTTGGCTTGCGAAAGGTTAGGTCCAAGACTTTTGTAGGAAACAGCCTAATCCAACTAAGCATGGTTGATGACAGAAGAGTCTAAAACCTGAGGATCGGTCTTGGCCCGGATAGTGCTATTGGTTGTTTAGAATTCGTAGAGAAACTTCTTATCAGTTAAGCGTGGATGTGTGAATACACACCATTGCTCAGAGAACAACGCAAATATTGTCAAATACTATTTCGTTTCTGAAGCATGCCATTCATGCTAGAATCATAACCTGCCGAGTCCCCTGCGCTTGATAGTCTGTGTGTCATGTTGGGGTGGACGCGATGAGATGTCCAGCGATTGTGATAATCGCGATAAGCATGCCGTCCGATCGTAAAACCGGAACCCCACGCGAAGCGTTCGGGCAACATGATCAGGCCAATTAACCGTACGCCAAGGCTGCACTTCCACACGCACAGAACACCGAAACCAAAAGCATGACCGTTCTGGAGCCACTGACCTCATCTGATATACTTAGACTGTTGCAATGTTAGCATGATTGGACTGTGTGGACAATTCAGGTACCTACCATGAATATTTTATGAAAGTCTGATCGCAGCATATCGTTGACGAATTCCTTCTTCTTGTTCTTGTCTTCGGTGCCACGTGCTTGGTTCTTGAATACTACGTCGTCATCCCAGCGACGTTTCATAGTGAAGTCGCGTGGGTTGAGGAGCGGGTTACCGCGTGCTATGTCGATCTCACGTTGCTCTTGCTCTTCAGCTGCACGTTCAGCCTCCTATAAATAAGTTGTCAGCACAGAACAGCGACCGAGAGACACTGCGACTGCCTCCTACCTCTTTGGCTTTAGCTGCTGCTCGTTCCTTCTTGATCTTCTCCAATTCACGCATCAATGCTATGGTCTCATCTTCATCATCGTCCCTACGTTGAGTCAGAAAGAAGCCCAATAACAGCATCAAATGCCATACTCTTCATCGCTGCTATCATCACTACTGTCCCCATCCCCATCCACGTCTAATTCCTCGAGCTCTGTCGCCATCTCTATTCGTCGCCGTTTCTGAGCTGCCTCTGCCTCTTCTCCTTCATCCGCAGCTGGTTCAACTTGTAATGGCCGTTTCAGAGCGGAGCTACTGCCGGCGATAGCATCTTGGTTTGCGTCACCGCCGTTATTCTTCGTCGTAAAGTGATGCGCTTCAGCCTCCAGAAGCTCTGCTCGGAAGTCGCGCTTCGTTGCCTCGGCATCGCCGCCCTGTCCAGGCTGTCTATGTTTAAGCTGGGTATGCGCAGGGAGCAGTCGCTGATGGAATGCAGGCCCGCGCTGAGCTTCTTTGCCCCTTGCGGGATCGAACGTCGGCCGGTGGGCGGTAGTCATGGCCTCAGGGAATACGAAAAAGTACTAGAAGTCGTAGAAATCCAGTTTCGGGGGTCTCTTGAATGCCGGGATTGATGTAGAAGGTGTATTGCGAATGTTAATCGCTCAAGCTAGCGGCCATAGAAACATCGGTAAATCTATTTGCCGACCCCGCCTGGTTCAAGATATTGCTAGGTACCTTTCTACCACGGCACAGCATACCTCACATAATTGCCAGCTAAGAGGAAAAAGATGCCTCGCGAAGCTGAAATATCTGTTAATGAACGAGCTTTCATACAAGAAGCGCTACAGGAAAATGTTCGCTTGGACGGGCGCGCTTTCGATGCATTCCGTTCGCTAGAGTTATCCTTTGGTGACGAATACGGTGTCGCGGATGTCAAGCTAGGAAAAACAAGGTACGTAAACAGCTCAGAATCAGTAAGTTTTAAGGCTCATGTAAAGAAGGATTATAGCAAGAATATCGGCAGATGTGACCACACCACTGCCTGAGCGCAAGTTTGATGGCGTCTTTCAGATTATGACGGAATTTTCGCCTATGGCATCGCCGGGATTCGAAGTTGGACGGTAGTTAATTCGTGACCCTACGTGACTGGTAATAGCTGACAGAGTTTCTAGGCCTACAGAAGCTGAAGTCATTCTCTCGCGAATCCTCGAGAAAGCCATTCGCCGTTCCAACGCGCTCGATACCGAATCACTATGTATTATCGCGGGACTCAAGTGCTTTGCACTGCGCGCAGATGTCCACATCATTGATCACGATGGCGGACTTATCGACGCTTCTTGCATAGCAGTTATGGCTGCACTACAACATTTTCGGAGACCTGACGTGCTTGTCGAGGGTGAGAAAGCGACCATCCTCAGTGTTCGCGAACGCGATCCGATACCACTATCTATTCTACATCAACCGCTCTGCGTGACATTCTCTTACTTCGAGGAAGGCGAAATCTTTCTGATCGACGCGAATCTGGCAGAGGAGCAAGTTAGAAGCGGAGAAGTAATCATTACGATGAATCGACATGGCGAAGTCTGTCAGATTGCAAAATACGGAGGAGCCACCGTTGACCCTCTTTCGTTGCTCAATTGCACTAATATAGCCTTACAAAAGGTGAAAGAAATGAGCAAGTACATTCAAGATAAGCTCGAGGAGGATGCGAAGAGGAGGAATGTCGGAGGGCTGATGGTTGAACTTAGTGCTGAGAATGACAGACCGCAGGGTTGAAGATATCATGACAAATACGCCACTCCTTTCGTTAGCACAGCAGGCACGATACGAAGAATGTGCGCAACGTTTTGCGTACGGTATAGAGCTGAGGCTGTGCTGCTAGTAGGCTACTGCGCGGAGCTCCGGGTATGATCAGGCCAGTAATTATCGACTACCCTTTTGGTAGACATGAGCGTATTCTCGGAGCCAGAAGATCACAAATACCAGCGACTCGCGACGAAACGCGATATTGCAGAGGCCACTTCCACGTGCTAGATATGTATCTTGCAATAGGTATCGATAGTGTCAGGAAGGATGCCTTGTTACATAGCTCTCTCATGTGTGCTATGTAATACCATAGTAGTTATCATTGATCAGGAGATTATGCATGTGATTTTGAAATTTGAGATTGCGGAGGTCCGGGCGATGACGTTGACCAGCCATGTTTGCTGACAATGCATGCCAGGCCAATCAAGCGACCTCAGCCCATTTGGAATTGGCTATTTCTTATGCTCCAAGCAGGCCACCATCTGAGTGATTCTCAATAATATCCAACCGAGCCGGCCGAGACCCTAGATTTTTATGTATTTATATACCATGCTAACGTCCCTCAACCGTTGCAGGGCGCCGCCATCCAGCCGCTAAATATTGCGTCATCTTCCAGTTCCGTCTTTTGGTAAATTGTCGATATATTATTACCCCAACTCCCCGTCTCATCGCTGAATACACCTGTATACGCTTCAAATTCTCAACATGGCATCCAAGCTGATACCCTCAAATCCGGAGAATGTGATGGTGATTCGTGATGTCGTCCCACGAACAATCACAACATGCTCCGTTCCATTTTCACGGTTTGGGAGGATAAAGATCGGAGGACGCGGCACAATAGGTTCGCGATCCATGTTATTCTGCCTGTGCGACTACTAAACATGCATAGTACGCCTAGAGAATGGATCAGTCGCAGTCTTCTCACCAGTCGCATTGACAGAAGAGGTCAAGCAAAAGGTTGCTGAGATGGGTGAAGTCAAGTACATTACTGCCCTAGATTTTGAGGTATGCATGCCAAATATCTCCATATGCTATGCTAGGAGCTGACATATTATAAAAGCATCACATATTCCTTGGACCGTGGCATGCCGCCTACCCCAATGCTAAAGTCCTTGGCCCGGAAGGTCTCCCGGAGAAGCGCGTTTCGCAAAACAATGAGAACGTCCCTTTCACCTTCATCTTCTCCAAAGACAAGCCTGTGACGTCCATTGACGCTGATTTCGATCGCGAATTCGAATATGAATACGTCCCGGCACACAACAATAAGGAAATTGTTTTCAACCACAAGCCCACAAGGACGCTCATTGAGGCGGACCTGCTGTTCAACTATCCTTCAACGGAACAATACAGCAAGTCTGGCGAGAGTGCTACTAGCGGGATCCTCACCAAGATCTTCGGTGCCGTCACCAATACGAAGAGTAACTGGCAGAAGAGGTTGATCTGGCATGGCATTGCCAAGGACAGGGCAGATTTTGCAAAAAGCATGGAAAGAATCAACAAATGGGACTTTGAGAGGATCATTCCTTGCCATGGAAACGTAATAGAGACTGGTGGCAAAGGTATTTTCCAGAACATCATGGAGTGGCATCTTGACTTGGCAAGGAAATCGTAAAAGCGCATGTATTTGTTGTGGTAAGTTCGAAGGAGGCCGAATGGAACAGTCTGTGATACCTATTAGTTCTCCTAGGCATTTTCTAGTTAATGTTATATTAATGCTGCTGAAGACCTTGTGGTATATTTCACCTTATTTGCTAGAGGTCCTCGTGAATGTATTCAGCATATTTGTGCAAAGGACTCTTTTCAAGTATCTTCAAGCTGTTGTTACATCTAGCCTTTTTTATTACTGCAAAATGTTGTCCTGGCGAGATGAAAATCAAAGCCTATCATTGACCACGCGCTCTCACTACGCGGTCACATGCTCTCGTATTTTGACGCGCCTTTCGCGTAACCTAACCTCATCCACTGCACTACCTAGGGGTAGACTCCGTTAATCTTGCTCGCAACTTTCAATGTCACGATTCTTTCTTCTAGTTCACCGTCGCGCCCAGCGCCTGCGTGCGCACCATGGCTTCTGCTGTTGATATAATTACTTACATTGGTATTCCTCTCGCTGTTCTGGGGGTGCTCCCCACGATATATACTTGCCTCAAGTCTTACTTCACATTGCGCGACATCACCCGCACGCTGTACAACAATGGTGTCATCGCAATTACTCGATCTGCTCTCCTTACTGGCATTGTGGAGATAGAAATTCCACGCAGGAGCATCATTCCCCTCGATCGCGGCGATCCAAAGTATTTTGCTTTACGGCAAACCAGAAGCCACCTGAAGGGCGGATCATGGACCATTTTCGAATGGAAGGAGATGGTTATCGGTGTTAGTTACATTATCTATAATGCGACTGTTTGCCGTAGAATTACAAATACTGAGGTTGGGCACTAGGTCAAAAGCTACCGACTCCAGTATCATGACGAACTTGCCCAACCGCAAGCAGAGATCGATTTTGAGGCCCTCGTTGCTTTTCTGCTCGACCGAGGAGCGGTACCAAGCCAGCCTGGATGGGCAGATTTGAGGCAGGCTGGGCTATGGACACCAGCCGGTACAAAACTACTACTCAGTCCTATAAGTGATGAAGATGTTTTGAGCGTAGCCATGAGCGATGATAGCGACGGCATCTTAAGTCTCTGTTTGAACTGGAAAAGAGATTGGGACCGGAGGGGAAGAGAGAGTCTCCCGCCCTATTGGGTGAGGGTCAAGGCACCGAAGGTGGAAGAAGATGTGCTGGCAAAACTGAACGAAATCGAAAATAGAATGGGGTCTGATGATGCGAAGGAGGCGGATGCGAAAGGCGCTTTTCTCGATGATGACAGTGCAGTGAGCACAAGCGCAGACTTGAATTCCGCAATGCGTGCTCGAATTTCTGCAAAGGGCATCCAGGAGGTTTACCGAGAGGATGATGTAAAAAGTCACAAAAAGCTATTACTGGATTACCTTCAGTCTACACAGCCTTCACCTAATGCCTCAACAGCTGGTTTCTGGTTCTGCTGCGCTGCCACCGCATTTCAAGCACCTCAAGGCGGCCTATGGTCTTTCTCCATTCCTTCTGAAGTATTAAACCTTGCACGGCATCCAACGGTCCCGTGTGGTATTATGGTTCTTTTAGACACTATGACGGATTCTGAGGTGCCTGTATGGCGCGCACCTCACAGTGACAAGAGTGAGCTGTTTGAACGGCATGTCAAGTTTACTGAACAGAGCCGACAACTGGCTGAGGAAGCACGTTTGCCTCCTGCCGAGAGGGAGGCAGCGCGGCAACGACGACTCCAGAAAGAAAGCATCGATTTCCATAATGACTTTCGCAGGAAGACGTACGCCCAGGAGCAGAGGCGGGAAGCGCAGGTCGTTGAGGCAATACAAAGTCAAAAACTGCCGATACATGTCGTGGCTGAGGCTAACCTCGAGTTTCTAAAGGGCAAGCTTGGGCTTGTGTCAGCACCGACGCTGCCTTGCCTCTTAGAGCAGATCCTGTTTGGGATGTTACAGGATCGAGCGTTTACGATGCGGCTAAGTGTTATGCTGGATTTATGGAAAAGTTGGGCACAGTCAGGTGGTATGACCAAAAGCCATTACTTAGCAGTGAAGGAAGATCAAGTCGCATTTGCATTGGCTAGCTGTGTGCTTGCGAGCATGGCAAACATGGTGACCGAGCCGATGGGCAGTGTAGTAGGTGATTTACAGGAGTGTCTACGAATGTGGAAGAAGGTCCGCCTAGGATAATTTTTTCTTTGATATAGGATGGTGTTTTCTTTCACATGAGCTTAGGCGACATGTTGGCAATGAGCCTACGATACTACAGTTGACGTTCAAATGAAGTTCTACTTACATTTCCGGCCACACTGTAACCGGCCTGTTTTTCTTGCTTGCCTCACCCCTGACGTTATCACCGTGTTCTCGCCCACCACTCAGGTCTTCCATTTGCCAACTTTCTCTTCTTACTGCCCGTCCATCATATCCTCCTTTGAATCTATCGCCGACAACCCTCAGCATCCTACTCACCCTGTTCGCCCTGTTTATCACTGTTTCGACCCTTGGCTCCACGAGTGGTGTAACCACAACCTCCAAATCATCGTTCGACCCTTCCAGCTCATCATGAGTTGTGCTCGTAAGCGGTCTGTCTTGAATTGGCGAAATGGAATCGAGGTCCAAAGCTCCTTCGCCAACCTTCGCATGACCGTCGTCACACTTCGCCTTCTCCCTGACGAAGCTCCCCACGAAGTAGTACACACCTGTTAGAATGGCAAAAATCAGGCAGCCTGCCGGAGCTAATGCAATCAAGCATATTGCTCCTAGAATGATTCTCTCTTGCCAGCTTTCTGCCCCTATCAGTAGCTGCCAAAATGGCATTCCGCGTCGAATTGCGAAATAGGCTAGTACGATGATGGGGATATTGATGCATATAATACCCTTCCGTAGACTGATAATAGCTTTCTTTTCTCGTTCTTCAGAAGTCTGTCTGTGGGGTGGTGGGGCCGGAATAATGGAGCGGTAAAGTTTGTGTACGAAGCAGAGGATACAATGAGGTTTGTGGCCGCTATAGGGAATAGGAAGGCAGTCGAAATGAAGATGGTAAGAAGCACATATTGTGCAGGTAAAACTATGAGACTCTTCCTCGGGCATTTCTAATGCTGATGGATGGAGAAGATGGGTGGGGCCCAGTTTTAGAGTGCGCTGAAATATATGAATCAAGGTTCGTGAAGTACAGAATGCAAGGGAATTCGGCTACATGATTCACAGAGTTGATCATTGAACTGTAGAGAAGAAAGACATCGATGCCGTTCACATATACTCTATAAGCTGGTCGGGATGCAGTGACAGATGAAGTGTATACAAGTCTGACCTCTTTTAATATAGTGAGCGATTATGAACATGAGAGAAGACTTTACATTTTAAGCTCTAAAAAGCGACTTTCTGTATGATTTGTATGGCCCAATGGAGCTAAGATGTAGCGCCGCGCTTCCGAGTGGTGAAGTCATGGAAGTCATGGATCCGTGCGCTACCTAGGGCGCGCCTTGACCGAACTTTCTGAGCCGCCAACAACGGCTTCATCTTTCGTAGTCCTGCAGCAATGGCCTCCAGTTACACGTGCAGAACCTGTTCCAGAAGCCTCTCAAAACAGCCATCCTCGTTTCTCCAGGTAAACTTGATCGTGCCAATCTGCAAACTTTCTTCTGACAACGGCAGGCCCGCCGTTCGCCGCGCAAAGCATCGTTGCTCCATATACCAGATACGCTGCGCGGCTTCTCCACAGCCGCTGCAAGTTCATATCATGCGACCTTGTCGCTTTCCGAAGTTGCGAAGCCGACTACGCAGCGTGAACCGATTCTACAAGATCCAGCTGCGTTGAGGAAGAAGGGCATCAAACCAGCTCCCATTGGAGCCCAGCTGATGACGAAGCTACGAGAGAAGGCTCCGCTTATGACGGAAACATATGTTGCCTACTCAGCGACACAGCAGATGGTAAAGGAGTGCATGCGGCCGGGTGATTATGAAATACCCCAGGCGCAAGAGAAGAACGGAGAGATACCACGAGATGAGACAGGAGCACACATTGGCGTAGGCGAGGGTTGGTGGTACGAAGGTACGGAAACCACTGGTCAACTCCACGTAAAAGCGGGCACGTTTGCTAACGATGGTATAGACCTTGGGCTCACGCCGACCTTCATGAACTGGGCACACATATCCTTCATACACATGTACATGCTGCAAGTACGCTTCCGCATGCTACCCAAGACCCATGCGCCTATATGGATACAGCACCTCACTAATCATGCTTTCTATGGAGCTGAAGACCGCCTCGTCATTTGGCACCAGTTGAACTCGAACTCTCTGCGCCAAAAGTACCTCAAGGATATGTTCGCCCAGTGGCGTGCTGTGCTGCTATCATACGATGAGGGACTTGTAAAAGGTGATGCGGTACTTGCAGCCGCTGTTTGGAGAAACGTCTTCGCGGGCAGGGAAGATGTGGACTTTGAGAAGCTGGCTCAAATTGTAGGATACATGCGGCGCGAGCTGCGCAGGTTAGACATGGCAAGTGATGAGGAAGTTGTAAACGGCCAGTGGAAGTTTTCAGGCGATCCCAGCGACGAAGAGAAGATTGTCAAGATGCCGAGCAAAATGATGGCAGCTGGAATCAAGCCTTAGGCCTAGCACACGAGGTGAGGGCAATATAGTGTGGGCATGCCCTGTAGGATATTTGTATCTCTGCTGTATAAAACTATGGATAATCTGGGTGAGCCGACCATGACAGCGTCATTGTATGTTGTGTGTGAATGGCGCTCGTCACGATTGATTGTGGCTTCTCTACAAGGAGAAAGGTTGTTTGTTTGCAGTGAAAAGCATTGTCAGAAGAAGCAGCAGGGGTATCAACAAGTATCAAATGGGATGCTTTCAGGGAACCATATTGCTGTCGGGGTTGGCGCACAGACCCTAGCGTGTCCGCGGTCGAGTATTTAGGCCTAGACGGTTCCTGCATAAACAGCCCTCTTGTTCTCTTGGCATATAGCTCCCCCACGGCAAGTATTCAGCACCAGGCAGCCTTTCTTCCTCTCCAGCCCACCACAGTCATGGCATCCGCACATATGGTGTCATCCGCGCCTCCCCAGATCCCCGGCATTCAGATCTCTAACGACGCCGCCTTGGAGTTGAAGCGCCATGTCGCCAACCTTCTCGAGCGCGAGAACCCTAACAAGTTCCCCGGTGCACAACCCGTCAGCTTTGCGCGCGAGCACCTTGCCGAGCTGCAACGCAACGAGTACTTCATGTGCGAAAAGACAGACGGTATCCGTTGCTTGCTGTTCCTCTCTTACCGTGAGGCGCCAGACGGAAGCTTCCACCCAAGTACGCTGCTTATTGACCGTAAGAACAACTACTACGAAACGAAGCCGGCACTGCGCTTTCCGTACCACGGCGCTATGGACAATCTTGAAGCCTTTTTATACAACACCATCTTGGACGGAGAGCTTGTCAACGACCAATATCCAGACGGAAAGAGGCTGAAGTTCTATGTCTTTGATTGTCTGGCCATTGACACTCAAAACATGACGGAGAGACCGCTGGACAAACGTCTGGGGTATATGCAGGAACTACTCTTCAAGCCATGGAGGAAATTCTTGGCTCAAAACAAACTCCATCCGCAGCGCGATCCATTCCTAGTCTTAGAGAAGCAGATGTACTCGCCCTACCACGTGAAGAACGTGTTCGACACCGTTCTTCCCAGCCTAAAGCACGGGAATGACGGGCTTATCTTCACCTGCAAGAAAACAAAGTAAGCTGACACCAACACATAGCGCTACTTGGGCGACTGGCTAACAATCAATGTATAGGTATGAGTTCGGCACCGACAAGCACATACTCAAATGGAAACCTCCGCACGAAAACACTATCGATTTCAAGCTCCGTCTGGGCGCCTTCCCCACCATCGACCCGGAGGATGGCGAAGAAGGCTTGATCATCGACTACGATGCCATGCCCGAGCATTTCGAGCTGCTCGTCAACCACGGCCGTGGTGATTATCGCCCCTTCGCACAACTTGCCGTTACGGAGGCCGATTGGGAGGTGCTCAAGAGCCTCAACCAGCGCCTCGACGGCCGCATCATCGAGTGTTTCCGCGACACGGATGGCAGCTGGAAGTACAAAAAGGACGACGACGGCACGCCCCGCTGGCGCGATGACAAGCCGGATGCTAACCACATCTCGACTGTGGATAGCGTCCTCGACAGCATACAGAACCCCGTCACGGAGCAGGATCTACGCAACGCCGAGGGCAGGATCATGGAGGCTGTCAAGCGGCTGCGTGCTGAGGAAGGCGCGCGAGTGCACCAGGAGGTCGAGACTGCGAAGAAACGCAAGCTGAGCGAGATGACTGGACCTACGCATTGAGGGCAACAGCACTTGGTCTTGACGAAGTAAGGGTCTAACGTGGTTGCTTACCATTCAGATTGGAGGAGCTGCTTTGGTATCACGGTTTGTCATTTTATTCTCGGCGTTGGGAAGACGACGTCGTCGTGCGTGTTCTTGGGTATCGGGGTTAAAAGGGGCGTTTGGCGCACATGTCGCCCTGCTATGATACCCCTTGGGAAAACAATCAGTCTTGTTCGTGCTACCACCGTAGACGTAGAAATCTATCGTCGCTCATACGGTGCACTTGAAGCGGTCTTAATGCATATGCCGTGTCTTTTGAGTGCAGTCATCAATAGCTTGGCCTCAGAGTCGCTACATAAACAGCAGACCCTATACCTGACGCGTTCCACTACATCTAAAATACGGGACTGGTTGGAGGTGCATAAGAACGAGTTATAAGAGTGAGCACGCACGCTAAAGACTATACTATAGCATTGCAATAAATTCCTTCGCTACTCCATCACAGTTGAAGATGATGACATTCTATTCTACCAGCCTAGTTGACGTAAAACGAAAGACGCTCAAGAGCAGTTTGTTCACATGTGAATGAGATACGTAGAAACATGTCATAGTTTGATGACGAGAATTCACTCCGACAAGCACCAAGCACCAAGACCCTTTTGCTAGCTTCGATTCCGTGACTTTTATCGAACTTCCTTGCATGTTTTCCTACCTGAATAGCACCCCTTAGTCTCCCCGTTTCCAGCCCACCTCTGGGAAACGTATCCACCCACCACCACCATCAAGCCACCCGTGTTCCATCAAGCATGAGCGAGGGGTGAGCGTGAGCTGCAAAATAGGATACAAGAACACGTAATGTATATTCCCCAGACGATGAAGCGCACAAAGACAACAAATGCCCATGAGCCAAGGAAACTGCATCGTGTGGAAAATCCAATCAAAGCGAATGTGATTTACCATATCTGCGAGACAGATGAAAGAGAAAAAAGAATCTCGCCATTCCCTCAAAAAGTTCCGAACATGATAGGAAACAAACATGCAAGTCGTCAAGGTGGCATGAGATGCAAGGTAAAGGCCTGCCCCCCTTCTCTCGAGAGAAGTGTAAAGTGTGAAAGACACTAGGAAATGTAATGTTTTGATAGGTTGGTCGAGATGCCAAACCTCTGGATGTTGCTATATCCCTCTCCAACGGTCGAGGCAATATGGAAAAGTCAGACCCACTGAGCGCCTGAACCATCATGTACAGAAGATAGGTGTTGGTGTCTAAAACACTGCGCAGCCGTTGACGACAATGATGCAAATGCGCTACATCCTACAAATATAACACTTATTTTATCTCTGCGTGTCGTCAGTATCTTCCAGAAGACTTTGTCCAAGAGCAAAACGTACCCTACCGCGTCGCTGGCCACCCCCAGCAGCTTGTTGTTGTTGCGGTGGCACATACATGCCATATGGATACATTTGACCATTCATCACAGGAGTCATACCTTGCCCAAGCGCAGTAGATTGGAGCATTGGTGAGCCAGTAAAGCCAGGTGCTGCGACTGGGCTCACATTCCTGAAATCCATGCCGGCCGCCTGAGGCTGAAAGCCGTTCATCTGAGGATAGAAGGGCGTGTTCCGATTAGCAAGCAATTGCTGATACTGAAGTTGTTGCGGCGCTGTCATGGCTGGCATATTCGGCATGAACATCGGAGCACTTACACCCATGGGGAACTGATCAAAGCTATTCGAGTCCATGCTTGCAGTCCGTTGAAGTGCTACGGGATCAATGCCGCCTGGATAGAACTGTCGTGGCTCAACACTTGATCCTGCGGGGCTGTCCCTGGATGAGGCTGGTCTAGTTTGAGAGTGGTCCCGGTGTCCAGGTCCGCCACGTGTAGAGAGATTGACCTCATCCATAAGTCGTTTGTAGCCCTGTCCTGGCTGTGCCTTGATACGAGTCAAAACATTGCGGACGTTCTGCACAACATCTGGTCGAATCTTATCGTCGAAGAAGGGGGTAGTCAAGACCTTGAAGATCAGTGTTGCACCGCAGTTTTGATCGACCAAGATATCTTCCAACACTTGATCGTTGGGCGAAAAGAACAGTGCCTGGAGGATGGTGTCGCGAGCATCAGGTTCATTCCGCTGGTTAATGATCTTAAGAACTGTTAGGTAAGCAACCTTGTGGGTGCACAAATGTACAATATGAGGAACGAGACGAGGAGCCAGGACTGTCCGTCGCCGAGGGAAGTTGCATGTATCCAAGAACCAGGTAAGAAGCAGAGCGCCATTTGCATTAGTTGCAAGCTGCACACTGTGGAGCGCAATCGCTGCCGCAACCATACGCTGCTGATCTTTACTGGCGTGGTGGCTTTCCAAACAAGCCCGCATTGCTCGGGCGCCGAACCGGCCCTGGGCAAGGTCCCAAAGTCGACTGAGCATAGATTCAAAGATGAAGTTGTTGAAAGGAGCAGAGTAGCGAAGACATCCTTGCATGACATAATTGCCAAACTGGTCAAGGAAGAGAGCCACGGAGTATGGCCGGAGAGCCTCGACAATCATCTTCTGCAATGCGGGGGTCCTAGCAACGTCAATGATTTTCTGTGCAGCCCATGTTCCATTCTTGTGGATGCCGATCTTAGCAAGATGGGGAGCAATCTCACGAAGCATAGCTTCCTTGGTAGGCTCTGAGCAGTATTCGAAGAGTTTCTGTACGACGGTGTTTCCAAGATAATCAGAAGATAGCTCGGCAATCTCAGGTAGCATGTTCATAGCGATTTCTTCGATTTCGGCTTGAGAGCAGGAATTATTGTCAATGCGCTTGCGTATTTCACGCAGGCGAGGCGCATCGTGGATGCGAGTGTGACTTGGCTCCTCAACGGGAGGGATCTCAGCAAGGTACTCGCTATTCTGCACTGCCTGTTCGACTTGAGCAGAAATGCGTAGCTGCTCTTCATCAGTAGCGCCAAGTTCTTTTACGATATTGACGATATCACCGCGAATGTCGGCAAGCTCAGGTGTCGTAAGAGGCACGCTTGCACTCTCAGCACGCGCACCATTTGCCTTAGCATTACCGCCTGTCAAGTTCGCGCCTTCGGCTTGTGACTTGGCAAGTGGGTCAGGGCTTGGAGAAGGGAAGAGGCCGTTGTGACCAGGAGTGGCTGCGGCACTGGGAACCTTTGCGTAGCCGATGCGCACAGGACCTGCACCAGGAAAGATCTCTTTGCCGTTGAGCTGCAGTTTGGCTTGGATAGCGCTATCGATATTCTCGTAGTTGACAAACCCGCAGTTCTTGTGCGTTAAGACACGGGTCGATTCGATTGGGCCATAAGCCTTGAAAATGACATCCAAAGACGAAACAGTGGTGGATGAGGGAATGTTACCGAGCCACAATGCACGAGTTGGTCCTTCTAGAGTGTCATCGCCCAAGTTTGAGCTTGGCTTGCCACCCAATTGAAGGCTCTTCACAGCCTCAGTAAGGCTATACTCTGCGTCTTCGGTCAAATCAGCAGCAGTGAGACTGCTATCAAGCCGAGAGGGGGTAGGAAGATAGTTGCGCATGAGTCGCTGAGATGGTGAATCGAGAACACCAGCAGTGCGGGCGCGGGGACGGGTAGCACTGGCGAAGTTGGCAAATGCTTGCACTTCAAGGTTGTGTTGTCGAACAGCCTCATGAATAGCCAAAGCACTGGCCTCAGCAGGAGTCATGGTTCCACTGTAGCTACCATAACCTGGGTCCATGTCATCTTCATCGTCGGCGTACTTCTCTTTAGCGTTGACTGAGTACGAGCGGAAGCGGTTGGCAGCTGCAGTCGCATTATGATTGAGCGCATTTCTCTGTCCTTCCAAGAGGAGTTCAATGTCAGACGGAGCAAGCGTTGCTCGAGCCGGCTGGGGGGTGTCAACAAGACCAAGATAATCCAGGGTCTTCACGTCCGTGTCTGCGAGCGAATCTCTTGAGAAAGACGACACAGGCGAGCCAGGGCCATTGGAGGGTTGAGATGCAATGCTCTGCAGCGTGCTGCTACGATCACGACTACTAGTCCATCCGGTAGAGAAGATCGAGTTACCAAAAGGCGACGTGGAAGGCGGGAGGAAGCCCGGTCGCTGAGGCATTGAGCCAGCCCTAAGGCGAGAAAGCAGGGCAGATTTCGCAGCAGCGTTGGTAGTACCGAGGCCAGCGAAACCAGAATTTTCTGTGGGTGTGCCTGGGCCTGGCTTGAAGGGACTTGTCGAGGGTGTGGGACGTGATGTCTTGGGCATAAGGGATGATGCAGAGAGCAGGCCACCGGGTGCTGCAGAAGGAGAGAAGCGTGAAGGCAGGGTGCCAGCGCGGGCACGACGGGTGGACGTCTGGCCAGCTGACGCGGTCTCCGGCATGGCTTGGTTGAAGTCAGGGAAGCTCTCGCCGTTCGGCGACTCTGGAATAGTCTCACGCAGCGGTGTCGAGTTACCGCTGGTAGGAGGACCCCACATTTGAGGTGTCAAGCCTTCTTGAGCTTGGATCTCGCGAGCCCTATTGTCGGAGGTTAGCCAAAATCCGATTCGTGTACCTGTTTCAGGGTGCGACATACCGTTTGGAGTAAAGCCTGCCACCATATTCATGCGATGGGGACCCTGCTCCCAAGCGAGCGCCTGCAGCGGCGCCGCCCAGGGGGTTCGAGGTGCCTGCCGAAGGCATTGGGAAGCGAATCGAGCCACCAGAGGATGGCGGGTCGATGGGCGAGGTCGAAGTGGTCGAAGAGGCCGAGGGTGGGGCTTGGGAGGTGAGCTGGGGAATGTAGTTGAGGTTGATGTGATGCTCGGGTCGCGCCGAGGGAGCCATTAGGAATTACAGACCCGGTCTTTTACGTGTGATTTGTCTAGGAGAGGAAATGTCGACGCGGCGACACTCGTGTACCAAAACCAGGGTAACGGCAGAAAGGTGGGTTGGTACCGGCCAAAGGAATGTGAGGCGAGAGGATTATTGCCAGCAAGACCGGACTCAGCTCAGCGATGGTGCCAGTGTACGAGGCTCGAGCAATGAGCTGCAAAGCACAGATAGACGGCTAGATCCAGGCCTGCAGACGAGGTAGAGCGACAATTGGCGAGAAGCGCGAGAAGGACCGAGATTCGCAAGCAGGAAGGCAGACGACGTCCTGTGTGAGCGCGATTGCAGCGGCTCGTGGGCGGGCGTGTGGAGGCTGCGTGTGGGTCGAGGCTCGGCTGGGCGTGTGGCTCAGGGCGTCGGGTGTCTGGCAGCGGGGAGCGCGTTCAACGCAGGAGGGCGGAGGGTGGCAGTCAAGGAGTGAAGCGGCGGGAACAATCGCGGCGGCGTGTTATTTACACACAGCTGGAGCGGTCGCGGCGGGCGCCGGGCGAGGAGGGGAGCGTCCTGGTTGATTATGGTACAACAGGCAAGGCAATAGACAAGCCACGGGTAGCAGCCTGGAGAAGCGAAGCAAACGGAGAGGATTAAGCAAGTGCGCTATTAACACCTTCGCTCATGGGCTCCGACGGGATAGCGGGCGGGTGAAAAAGAGATGGAAGGGGGCAGCGCAGGAAGGGAGTGGGAGGCGTGAGGTGAAGGGCATGTAGTGTGAGGCACGTTGGCGGACCTTTCGCTAGCGCGAGGGCGGCGCCGGGACAGGCTTGGACGAGAAATGGAGAGAGACTGGAGGAAGCAGAGCAGCGCAGTGAGGCCAGGACGAAAACGACGGCGGATGCAGCAGCAGTGCACGCTGTGGGCAACGACCGACTGACGCCGGGTGGAGCGGGCTGGCTTCAGGAGCAGGGCTTGGGGCCAGGAGCTGATATCTCTCGTCGCCCTGCGAGTGTGTCTCTCCGTCCGCCTGCCTCTGCCTGCTCTCCCTCTCTCGCGTCCCAATAGGGGGCGACGCCGTGCCTGGGTGGCCAACAGCCAGCGCCGGGGGGATGCACTGGGTTTCCGCAATCACGAATCTGAAACTCTGGAGGAGGCGCGTCGAACGACGCCGTCGTCGTGTCTGACGTGGTTTTGGGCTGCGCAGCCCCCGCAGGCCGCTGCCATTGGCGGCGACGGCGTCCCCAATCTTGGAGAGCTGTGCATGTCTGGTCTGGTGTGTCTCTCGCCCTCGTGTCCGTCGAGCAGAGCAATGCCGACGACGGACTGAGCCTGTGGACGACGGCCAGGCAGCGCAGAAGACAGCCGAGCCGCGCCGCGGACGCTGGTCTTGTCATGCCGGCCAGCAGTCGCATCGCCGTGAGGGTTGACGTCCGCGAGGGCCGCTCGCTGCTGTCTATTAGAAGCAGGATTAGAAGCAGGCGTGGTGGCGCTACGTTTCAGATGGCCACTCTGCAGACGACGCCTCCTGGCACATGCCGTCTTCGAGGCCACCCTGCCAGGGCTCCCGCTGCTGCGATGCCGGCATCGCATAGCACGCCAGACCTGCAACTTTCGTGCCGTCCTGCATTGCGCCCGCTGCGTCCGCACCATCACGGTCACGGTCACGGTCCCTCGAATGCACACACGTCTTTATACGGAGCCCTTCTAGAAGACGTGCTGCAGCGCTCCCTGTCCATGGCTTGGCACATCCACTCGCTCGCTTCGCCTCAGAAGAGCTGCCTCGCCCGCGTGCACTTGCCCTCTGCCACCTCCCCCGATATTTCCATAGCCCTCGGCACCGCGCCCGGTGCCCCAACCTTCCCGCACCATGTCGTCAAACCCACCAGACCGGATGGACGTCGACGACCGTGTATCATCCGACCATGACGCCGCCCCAGCCCTGTCCGATGGCGACAGCGAACCCGAAGCGCCAATGGTTGTTTCGCGCGCACGGAGATCAAACGCTGGCAATCGCATGTCAACCCTCTTGGCCAAGGCGGCCGGAGAGGAAGAATGGGGAGAAGAGTGGGAAGAGGCCCCAAACGAGGAGGAATTTGTCGGCGACGAAACAAACGAGCAGGACGACTACAACCTCGATTCGTCGTCTTCATCCGATGACGACGATGACGCCGCCGATGACGAGGCCGGGGAGAAGGAGCTGCGGAAAGCAGAACGCCAGGAGCGGAGCAAGAAACGCAAGATAGCTGCCAATCCGTTTGCCGCACGTCTTGCCGCCGCTGCAAGAAAGCGGGTCAAGCTCGACGTCCCTTCGACCACCCAATCTCCAGCACCAGGACCTGCGCGCCCCAAGAAAAAATCCGAGAGGGCGTCTTGGATACCCACTGAGGAAGATGGCCCCACGCGCACATCCTCGAGGAAGCAGACTATTGCGAATAAGGAACACACACTTGCCAAGCTCAAGGAGAAGGATAGGCGGCGCGATGACACGCTTGCTATGATGAAGGCTGCCGAAGCGCGCAAGGCAAAGGACGAGCCAAAACCTTTGACCCAGACAGAGCGACTAACCGAAGCGGCTCGGGTAGAGCGCATAAACAGCAAGAGCTTGCATCGCTGGGAGGAGGCCGAGGAGCAGAGAGCTGCTGAAAGGCAAGCCAAGCTGGATGCTCTGAAGAACCGTCAGATTGAAGGTCCATTCATACGGTACTATAGCGGCCCCGCAATTTGGGTTGATGACAAAATAAAATATACAGGGAAAGATGCGCCCAAGCTGGACGAGCTGGAGGAGAAGTTGAACAAGGACATGGCGACCTTAGGCTCACAGGGTGATCAAAATGTACCCATAGACTGTACACCGCCCAAACAGCAAAATCCCAGTTCGAATTCTCCAGTGCAGACGTCACAGCCTGGACAGCCTCCCCAGATGACTGCAACTTTAGAAGATAAAACCCACACAGTCCCGGAACTGCAAGATGGACCGAAGTCGATATCGCACCCATCTACATCGCAAGCTCCAATATCGAACACTGAAGATCTGCAAGGAGGGGCTCAGACTAGCAACTCGGTGCTCACGCCTCATGAGGGCTCAGCATCCTTCCTCATGGGGGTAGAGCAGTATGCTCAGTTACATTCACAAAACCTCGTAGAGGGAGATCACTCGACACCTCAATCGCAGCCCCCTCTCTTTGTCTCACAGCCAGAACTCCCCCCCAATCCCTTTTTACAGAATTCGCACACAGACCTATCACTGACAAACCCCTTGTTCCCCGAGCCTCCAGCGTCAGAACCCCAAATTCCCCCTGCGCAACTTCCGAGACCACTCCCACCTCCCCCTCCACCGGCCCCCCCAAAGCGCAAAACAATCCGCCGTGCTCTCCGCAATCTCATCATCCTCTCATCCTTTCCCAACCTCGATGCAACGGCAGCGCCCACCCGCGCCCGCACCACGGCCTCCTTACTCAAGGAAAAAGACAAGGCAGCCCTCATCCAGCTCTCCACCGCACTCTTCGACTGGTCCGTGCCCGATGCAACCGCCTTCGTCACCGCCATGCTCAACGCACCAAAGACCAAGCGCGAGAAGGAAGCCCTCGCGAAGCCCAAGAAGGCCGTCTGCGCCGTCAGCAACAAGGAAGCACGGTACAGGGACCCAGAGACCGGCATCGCATATCGCGACAGCCGGGCTTTCGGGGTGTTGAGAGGCGTGGTGGGTGGGGGGTTCGTGTGGTGCGGAGAGCTGGGATGCTATGTGGGCGGTAGGGCGAAGCCCATGCAGAGCAGGGGAAAGGGATTCTTGGGCATGGCACCGGCCGCCGGCGTGCCGAAGAGATTTCTCGAGATGGAGAAGAAGGCCGCCGTTGCTGCTGTGCCGCCGTCGCTGCTGCCGCCGCCTCCTCCAGCTGTGCAAGTTGAACCTGGCGAAGATGGCAAGACTCCGCCCCAGAAACCTGTGGCCGCTGAGACCATGGCTGGGGGTGCGTCGCCCGCAGAAGCAGCACCGCAGGCGGCCGCGAAGACAGACAAGGTTGCATCTGCGTAGATCTTGAGCCCCAGCATCACCCGTGCTCGTGGATAATTGTAATCGTAATGGACATGATTAATTAAAGGAATGATTGAAAAGTAAGGCGTTAGTGTCATGCTGTGTTTTCAAAAAGTCAGATGAAGCTCTCGAAGCACTCTTGTCGGACGCAGCGAAGGGGGGAAGTCCCGAGGCTCAGACGGGGGGCATGGGTGAATGATGGACAGGGTCGGACATGTCGACCCATGTCAGCAGCATGAAACATGGGGAGGCGTGATGTGTGCTGCAGGTAGCCCCCGATGGTATGCATGACCATGAACAGCAGGAGATTAGATCGCGATGCGAGTCTATGTCACTCGTCTCAGCCACAGCCATGTTAGATGAACTACTCTCGGTAATGAACGACATGCGGAACGGTTCGAGTCACCGGACAATGTGGGAAAACAGAGGACAACATCATTCGTGAAATGAAAGGTCCATGATATGCATTTGATGGTTAGCTGACAGACACATGAGATCTCAAACGCCGTCCCATCTTTGCCGGCCCAGTGCAGCAGGAGTTTTTTTAGGCATGCCTCGTAACTGTACACGATGTTGGTGCCCATTGCAACTCCGTCAAGTCCATGTCCATGGCGAACGACCCGAACCAGAGAACCGACTCCACCCCAACTATAACTGCGCACCCGCTTATTTCTTCTTCTTGTCGCCACCCTTGGTCTTGGCCGTACCCCGGAACTCCTTCGACCTGTTCTTGCGTTGCTTGCCTGTTGCCGTGTCAGCATGCATCCAGCACGTTCGTTGGCCATTCCCTTGTATTGCCCAACATTATGGTGTGAAGTGAACGTACGCTGCTGCCTGCTGGCCTTCTCGATCTTGGAAGCCATGCCGTACCGTACTAGCCTGTAGTGAGGTTCGAACTTCTTCATAGCCTCGGCGCTGTCGTAGATGAGAGCGAAACCGGTGCTCTTGCCGCCACCAAAGTGTGTCTTGAAGCCGAAGACAGAGACATCCTCCTTCTTGGCCTTGTAGAGCTCACCGAGCTTGCCGCGGAGTTCGTCCTTGGAGACGTTGGGCCGGTTGGGGTGGAGGACATCGCTGCATTCCATTAGACTCTGCCGTCTATTGCCCAATTCATTGCCATTGTCTGCACTTACACGACCATCTGGCGACGACCGAGGAGGGGGTTGCGGATGAACTTGCGCGTGCGCAGGGTGACCTGGGAATCAGCCATGTTGGAAGACGAGCTGTGCCGATCTGTACGCTGTTAGGGATCGATTCATCATACCAATAGCGTTTTGGAATGGCATAGACACGTACTACAAGAATATCGATCCTGCTCTGTCGAGGTGTGAGTTGGTTGTCGTTGGCGCAGGATATCGTCAATGTGAGAAGTTCGGCTGTGGTTCAAAATTCGGTGTGTCTTGGCGATTCCTCGCTAAGCGACAGCGGGGCGCCAGATTGAGTAAGCGCACCTCATCTTCACGTCCCGGCCCATCAGCGTTTCAACATCAGTGACCTCAATGTTACTGATTTTCTTGGCCACACTGACGCTGCATTGGTGCTACTTGAATCTGACATGCAAAGCAATGCTATGGGTCAAAGAATAAAGATGGATACAAACGTGCTGTCGCAGCTGGTCGTACTTCGCCGCCAATACTTCCAACTCGTCGAGCCTTCACAGCTGAGATGGCCCGAGGATGGCACAGTCAAGCGCGCGGAAGTACAGTCCTGGATCTTCGGTGAGATGTTCGATAGCGAGAACATATCAATTCTACCTCCGGATCGCTACCGTCTCAGAGTCCTGAAATTACTTGTGTCCAAGCTCGAAAGGGCGATCGATGACCCAGAAGAGGATGTAGGACTCTCCGCTTGTTTTCTTATTCGCTCAAGGTGCATGGGACAGGATACTGCGCGATAAAAGAGCAAGATTCACAACCAGGAAGAACATGTGACACACTGGAAGGCCCGATACCTCCCAGACGTGCTCGACATTGGTCTCGTGCTCTGTACTCAGTGTTGTTAGAACTTGCTCCTCTTCGCATGTGCTCCTGTTTCTCTGATACAGAAACCTTGCGTTTGTAACTTTTAGCTGCCTTGATTCTGCTTCCACTTTACTGACCATTGCATTCGCGCTACAATTAGGAGATTTCCGAAAACCTCATAACGGCGCTTTCCATTATCATAGGCTCCAATGTTGCCTCAGAGTCTACGTCAGCGCAACAGAAGGCATACGTGACATACACATATCCACGACGTGTTGCTGACGAGCCCGACGAAAACGAGTACTCAGTGACACTCCTAGAGTCCCGCTCTGTCATATCCTCTTCTGGCACTACTGGGCTCCGCACATGGGAAGCTGCGCTACTGTTGGGACAATTTCTGTCATCGGATCGTGGTGTTAGTATCATTCGCGATAAGAGAATTTTGGAGCTTGGTGCTGGGACAGGGATGCTATCTATACTCTGTGCGAAACATCTAGGCGTCTCGGGAATTGTTGCAACAGACGGAGACGAGGCTGTCGTGGATGCGATTAAAACTAACATATTTCTTAACAAACTTGATATGGAAAGCCAATCTATCACAAGGGTCAACACTGCAGCGCTCCGGTGGGGCTGGCCTCTAAATGCCGCTACGTTCATGGAAGACTACGGCATGGAAGTGCCGGATGTAGTTCTGGGAGCGGATGTTGTAAGTCGATTCCATAGGCACCTGTAATAGCCCCAAAAAACTCACGAGCCATCACAGACCTATGATGGAGCTATAATCCCCGCTCTTGTCTCAACGATGAGGGAATTTTTCGAGCTGAATGCGGCTCTGCAAGTTTTGGTAGCAGCGACCATACGTAACCAGAAGACGTTCGAGACCTTCTTGAACGCGTGTAGTGGGTCTCTCCACAAATACATCATGTTCCGAGCAGGATTTGCGACATTTCGCTGGGCTTTTGCTGATTATTGTGGGGTAGGACGAAACCGCTTCACGATGGATCAGGTAGAATTCACAGCACGCCCCGACAACCTCCAGGATGGACCGTTCTACCCGACGACCACTCCGATCCAGATCTGGCGAATCACGCGTGCGCAGACAGCCCAGGATCCCTTTGCGTTCTGACCGCCTCCTCGTCACAGTATGGGCACATATGTAGTCGGCCAACACGTGGCAGCTTCGGTTGCGACGACTTGCTCCCTCGGTCGAGGCTATTGATGGGCGAGAATTTGCAGTTGATGCACTCAATTTTCGTGTAGCAAGAGATGGTAGCGAATGGGAAATGGAGTGCTCTCGATGCAAGGTGCGATTGGCTGAGCAAGCATGTATCGTTCCTTAGATAGGAATTATGGAGCTTCTCAAAGACCGCAGACAAGCGTCGGTCCTTCTGCGAAGTTTGAAGCACGCTGAGCACGCTCCTGACATGACGCGCAGGGGGCGGCGTTTTCGTTAGCTAAACCATGACCAGCACCGGAGTACCACAACAAGTAATGGGGTACGCGTCAAGCAAGATTCTGGCCCTGACGCGCACATGTTGCTGTGGAACGGTTGGGACAACGCTGCCGTGGTGCGGATGGCTGACTGATGTGCTTGCGGATATGCCATGTCCTGGAATTCCCCGCACCACCACGCCATGAGACATGAGGCTAAATGATTCGGGAGGCAGCCGTGGAGCGAAGGAGCTTCCGATTCGTGCGATGCTCGAGGCCGGCACGCAAAACACCATGATGGTCAGGCACGGCCGGGCACGGCTTCGGTCGGTGAGTCGGGAGAGGGGTCGTCCACAGCGGGCTCGCAACTAGGGCAATGAAACCCGGGCGTGGGCGTGGGCGGGCGTGGGAGTGGGGTGTAACGCAAAGTATAAGAGACGGCGGACACGGACTCGTCGATGGTGTGCTTGATGACCGGAATGGTTCCATTGCAGTCGCCATATTGAACCATCGACGCCGCCGCTCTCGAAATAGCTCCCGGTGCCGGATCCTGCCAGCGGGCCTCTACATATACCTCTAGATTGTGGCAGCAGTGCATGTGGCCAGCAATACCACGGCGCCGCCACCGACCGCGTTTACACAGCACAGCACAAACACGCCCTGCGTACGAAGCCCACCCCCCGTCCCCCCAGACCAGGCCACTGACAGGCTTGCAGCCGCGGCCAGCCGTTGGCGTCCAGGAAAGACTCGGCTCTCTGCTTATTGCTATCTGTCGCTTGTAGCTTATCGCAGCAGCCGCACACTCGCCCCCTGGCTGCCGATCAGCGCTCGGAACTAAAGCAGCCCTCGCTGCTTTTGTCCCCCAGATCACTCTCGATATAGAGCACGTCTCTAGTGCTGCTGCTGCTGCTGCCCGGCTCCCTCCCGCGGTCGTGCCCTTGCTAGCAGCGAGCTCATCACCACGGCCCGTCCATACGCGTCACCACACCTCCTGCTGGACACCCAATACGACGGAGCCATTTTTGCCGCCCGTCGCCCTCTCCAGACGCTGCACACTGCACATCCCTGGCCTGGCTGACGCCGTTCCTGGCTAAACCCTTTCGGTTGCAGACGCTGCGATAAGACACTTGAACAAAGCCCTCAGCGTCGTCATTTTAGCTTCCGACCCTGAAAGCAACGCTGCGGCTGTGTCACCGCCTTGTCCCGGCTCCCTCCACTAGGAGCATCGACTGCCCGTGCCAACCTGTAACCAAGCAACCGACAATCTCACGCTTCCACAGGGAGAGTGACGCTGCACTCGCTTTAAAACGCTCACCGTCTTTCCACCCGGCCCGATGGCGACTCTCCATACCCGTCATCCATCCAACCACTCTAAAAGGTCGCTGCCGGCCCACGCACGGCCTGCGAAGCCTGCGCCCTCATCGAAGCGCACCACCTCCACCGGCGCCAGCAAGAAAGCTGTGCACAAGAAGGAGGACGAGGGTGACGACGAGGAAGTAATGGCAACGAGCTTCTTGCAGTTCTGGTATGCATTCTTCTCCCTGCCTGACTCGTATCCGGCCATTGGCTGATGCAGTAACAGCACCACCTGCGAGAAGCAAATCATCGTTCCCAACAATTCCGTCCTTTACTGCTCCGAGAGGTAAGCCGTTGTCGCCGTCTTGCCTCGTGGCATGGTATGCTCACCCATGACGTAGCTGCCGCAAGAAGGACAGCCAGAAGCAATGTATTCTCGAGCATTCTCCACCAGCCACACCCTTCTCCTACTTTGCCAATCTCTCTTCTGAGGACCTCCACTTCCGTGATATTGTTCCGCCCAGGTCGCCCACCCAGCTGCGGTCCAACAGATCATCATGCGCATTCTCTGAAGTCTCTTCAGATGACAATGCTGCCTCGGGAGACGAAAAGCCCAGGAAGGACTCCGAAGCATCACGCTACCTGCGTCAATTCCAGCTCACCACGTATACGAGTGACGCCACTGCTACTGTGCGACCCCGCCGTCCTCATTATAGCCGAGCATCAACCTCTCAAGTCACTTTCAGCGCCGCGCCCTCTCTATCTCACACTCCTACTTCTTCGGCCAGTTTCTCACTTCCATACACGCCTTCGAACAGGCCTCTACCTCCCAGGACGAACCCTCATAGTTCGTCATACACGTACAAGTCCATTGATCTTGTCACCCCATGGACTTCGGCGGCAACTGCACCCTCAAGTCCCCGTCAGTACTCCGTGAAAGCTCCGCCGGAACTTAGAACGACAACGAGCGCTATTGAGGGAGAGATTTTCTACGAGAAGACCCCGATTCCCACCGTTTCACCGGCAAACGGGAGTCTGGGACGATTATTGGCTTCTACACCGCGATGACCTGGCACTTGATGTGACTGTGCATATTCTGACATGGCGCACGCGCCTTTTCACCTCAAGCTCTTTGGCGCATTCATGCATTGCAATCTATTTTGCACGTTTCCCTGGCATTTAATAGACTCTTGGATAACATACGCTGTGCTGGGCATGCAAGTATGCAACGAAGGTCCAACTTACTTTTCACGGCACTAAAAGTTTGGATCAGGATGAATTAGGCGTTTTGGTTCCTACATGCTCGATACCACAAGGTGGAATGATGACACCTCCCACGATATCATAGATAGTAATACGACAGGGGAACGCTTTTTCCACGTCTGCAATCAACATTAATCACGCAGTCAATTTCTAATCGAGAACATGAATGCGCGCCATCGTCGCGCTCCCCCTCATTCTCCGTTGTGCTTACTACCTCGCCTATTTATGGACGCTTACCAAAATGTGCAAACCAACGTTTGCCACTACATCCAACTGCTGCACTGCTGACGATATTGACGTGCATGTTTGTACGCCCAGCAGCTATATAGGGCATGTGCATAGAAACCGTTTCGTAAGATGTTCTTCCCCAGCTTTATCAAACAAGTTAGTTCACCCTTCCAATACTTCGTGTTAGGCGCATTGACCTTCCCCTTTCTAAGCTACCTGTCGTCTAGGCCTTCCATCGCAGGCGATGGAGCATCAAGCGCCCAAACTACCATTCTGCCGCAGGCTTCGAACTTTAACGAGCGAAACTTAGGTTAAATCGCATCGCCAGGTGACTTGTAATGCCGTGAGGGATTTATTTCGTCCTTTGCAAGGTTGCCGAGGTGGTCATTGGTTCCGTTAGGGATCGTGAGACTTTTGCGGGGCGGGCTATGTACGTCTTTGGTGACACGATCTTGAGGGATTTTCCAGATGGAAGCGCTGGAGAGCACTTTCATCTGGAAAGCATCGAGATGGCGTGTCAATTTCGGGAATCGCGGGTGTCACGCTGTAGCGGATTATCTCCGCTTCCCGCTCATTCGACAAGGCCCCACTACGGCCATACGAGTAAAAAATCCCTCTTCATAAAAGGGTGGAACGCTGTTTTAAAGGGGGGGGACGGGTTATATGGAGGATCATATCCAGAGGGGTTGACATCCTTCCTGATGCCTTACTACAGAGGAAACGCAGTCGGCCAGGCTCCAGTTTGGCCTCAAGGCTCGTAAGAGACGACGACCGTAAGAGGGATTAGTGGAAACATGAAATAAATGTTTTTGAAACGTGGCTTTATCCTCATGCACAACCAGTCTTTACTATTCAAAAAGGTTCCATCCAGGTCCAGATGACATTCTATCACGTGAGTTTGCCTATCCGTGGGGCCCGCTAATTTAGTGCCTTGGTATTTATGTATAGATTCTTTGATTGAGCGTAAAATGTACAGGGTCTATAGGTACTCAAAAGATGGCCCGCTTTACCACGGCCCAGCCAAGGTGCCGGACCGCAAGCTCGAAGTAAGAGAAAATGAAACGGAAGCTATTTACTTGAAAAACGAAGAAGGCGAAGTATATGGCGTGTGCGGCAACAACGACTCGAACTTGGAGTTAGGATCTGCTTCTACGATATTCCTCTTCGTGTCCCTCTTGCCGGTGGTAGTGCCGTCGGAGCCTGGCGCAGGGAAACATTTAGCTCCTCTATCCAGACGGTCCCCCAGGTATTCTCGCGCTGCATTCAACTGGTTGTTCATGCAAGCGGCATCCTTGCCGGTATAGTCGATTTTGTGGCCATTGATATCATAATTCAGATAGGTGCCGATCTGAGCAAAGTCTTCCGTAGGATTGTTTTTGGCGTAGCCGTCTGGAACGCACGAGTCCGCCGCGATGGCGTTCTTGAAAACATCACCGTTGGAGAAGGCAAAGCCGTCGCGGTCGTTGCAGTGCATTCCCTCGTGGGAGAACCACGTCTTCTGAGGATGGCCTCCAGCGAAGATGGAGTTGCCGTCGGAATACCCCCCGCCGCCGCCGAATCCGTTCATCGTCACGACGTGCAGCACGTTGCTACGTGCGCCTGGAGGCAACGTCCCCATCCCGTCAACGGTATCCTGCAACGAGAGCTCCGAGTTCGAGCAGCGGCAGATGATCCACGGCTCACGACCGCTTGGGCAGTCTTCGTAGGTCACGTCGTAGATCTCGAGATCTCGTAATTCGCACTTGGGACGAGCGTCGGAGTCATTGATCGCTTCTCGAGCCTTGTCGAAGCAATTCTGGGGGTACTTTCCAGCATCCCATTTTTTAGCTGTGCCTTTCACGATGGGGGGTATTCGAGAGTCTTCTGCGGTGAGGGCATCGAAATTGTCCAAAAGAGGCGTTTTGTCGAGATCACGTTGAGAGAGGGACTGCCCATTGCCATGAGGGTGTGCATGAATTGATGGTGCGAGCATCAATGCAACGCCGGAAACCACCGTGAATCGAACCATGACTAACGATATATGTATATATAAGCAGATAAAATGAGTGTGATGATAAGATGCTTTGAGATTCGAGAGTGGGAACAAGTTATGGAGTCCAGTGATTAGAACTAGATGATGGCTCTTACCCTTCTCCTATATAGCCTCTCGTTTCTTGCACAGCCTTACAAGTTGAAACGAAACATTGAACTCCAGTCACCAGAATCTCCACAGTCGTCATACTACCTGCCCTCTTCTCAGCGCCTATGTTCGCTACTGAGCCGTCGGCAAGCGAACAGCCGACTAATCTTATTCACCTCAAGGCATCCCAACCCTAGCCTACTTTCCGAAGTCCGCGATGCGATGCATAACAAGGTCCGCATGAAGGCGCTGTGTTTCAAGAAAAAGAGGTAACAGGATGGCACTGCCGCAGGCCTTGAATGCATGCGGGGGATTTTCCACGGGGGGCCTTAGGTACAGAGCATCAGAAACACCGCTGTAATACTGCTTGAAAATGAGATCGGCATCTCACCTACCTCCTTAATAACATGGCTCTGCTGTGAGACAGCAAAAGTTGGATATGAGTGCTGAAGCATTTACTTGGCTGTATCACTGGCGCTTGCTGTGAGTGATATTTACTTGGTTTAAACATCCACCTGTTAAGGTGCTACTAGATTGTGTTGTCAATGTAGATACAGTAAATTTTCCATTATACAATTTTAATACTACACCTAAAAGTAGTAGTCAATAGTTTCGCCACTCTGATTATCCCTAAGTAGCAAAATTACGGTTCAGGTATTTTGATATTCTAAAAAAAAGTGAACTCAGGCGGCTGCTCAAGGGCAGCACAGATCAGCTATGGTGCACTAACAAGGAGCTACAGTTTCTAGACAGGCATAAGCCAGAAAACAAAGGATAGGGAGATATCTCACAAACATGGGATCCCCGGTTTATAGATCTGGATCGGATCGATAAGCAAACAGACAAGAACACTGGCGATCCCTCCGAATCCGCTTGGGCTGCATGCAAGCGTGGTCCGTGTGTTTTTACGTCTCTCAGTAGACTTACCATATGAGAAAGACCTTGTCTCGGGCGTTGAAACAATCTCATTCGCGGGGATACGAACTGCTACTCAACCTATGTTTCGCTTTACGATGAGGTTCCTCATCGTTAGAGCTCCGGGAACAGTTAGAATCACCTGACAGGGTACACCCGCTCCTATTGGTTTTGGGTATGTCCGTTAAACTGCGAAAGTAGACCGTCGTCCTGCGGACACGGCGCGCCATAGAATGTCACTATAATCCGTCTTCCAAAGTCCAATTACCGGCCTTGATCGCTAAAACTCGCAGCAACGCATTAACAGATTGCTCCCACGGACCGAATCTTCTGTGCAACCTAACCCAACCTCCAGAGTCAGACGCAAGTAAGAGCGATCTTACAAAAACAGCACTGGTCAGTGATATCCAAGGCAGGAAATGTGGTGGACAGGGTGATGTGAGAGCTTTATAGCGAGACCGCTTTCATTTCTATCTGCTAGGTTATCTAGGAAGGAGAGCCTGGGTATGTATTTCATCGGAGCGTCAGTGGCTGACAATGTATCAGCTGCTTTGCACACGAATGATAAACCTCGAATCAGAGATACCTCGGCGCACAAATCTCACTATGCATTTTCATCTTCTACCGCAGCAGGGCATTTTTCTCACACACAACCATGTTGCCTCAATATCCAAAATATCCAACAGAATCCATCACTCCCTATACTCCAGGAGATGCATCCCCAGACCCATGTATAGGTTATCTCTCATTACAGACCACCGGAGACGAGAGGAGAGCATCCAAAAAGCTCCGCCGTATCAACATTTCCCAGACAATGCTGAACTAGAGTGACAAATAAATCAGTATATGCCCTGCGTACGATATTGGAATGTATCATAACTGCGCAAGGTAAGTTAACCAAAAGTCTAATTGCAAGACACTCAAGGGAACTTACAGTCGGGTATAGTAACTTCCCACACTTTTTGCAATCAACTCTTCAACAAAAACCTCTACTTCTTCCTTGCTGAGATGCAACATCATTCGTGCGCGAAGAGAATTGGTAACGCCTACAGCGCCTGCTGCAAAGCAAGGCATTTTGCTTTGTTTTCCCATCAAATCAACCAACGTAATCACTCGTTCTGCTTCCTTCCGTAAAGCTTGGAATGCCCTCTTACACAAGGCCTTGAACTGGTCAAAGGCGGGTGAAGTTAATCCGCCAAGCACATCAACATACTCCTGGGTAAGTTTGAAGGGAGCAGCCTCAAAGCCCATGCTACCTGGTGAATTGGACAACATAAAACCAAAATCAATATGTATGATATGACCCATATTATCGATAAGGAGGTTGCCGTTGTGGCGGTCTTTGAGCTGAAGAACGTAACAGATTATACTGTAGGCAGCAAGAGATCGAGCAAAGGCGTCAACGCCAGCTTTGTAGTTATCCGAGTCGGGATCACCAAAAGTCTTCGTAAAATGATCTTTGAGGGAAGCAATACGTTTCCGGGGATTAGTACCAGCGGCGATGCTTGCCAACGTCAAACTACGTTTCAAGGAATGTAGCGAGACACCGTTCGTAATTGTCTCAATTAGGCCAGATGATTCCCCAGTCACTAGAATTCGCATGCGTTTTGTCCATACCGGGACATCAGCCTCTTCCCAAATTTTCGTGCAAACCTGAATAAGCTGACAAGCGAAGGCCTCCTGTCGAAGATCGGCTCCAGTTTTAACGATAACGCTAACAAGATCCCAGTTCTTCATATGACCATACGGTGATGAACGTCGAATACGCTCTCTTTTCGCATTCCACTCCTCGCCAAAGGTAGCCGCACTAGGGTCGTCGCGATCACCTTGGCGTTTCACACCTCCGGTTTTCAAGTCATTTTCCATGCGGGCGGCGCCAGCTCCTGGGTTCGTCGCCACTGGCATACCAGCCTCCAGATCTTCAGGCTCTGCAGTGATGGCTGCTGCATCGGCATCGGCCATGATAGTATCGAATGTGGGGCCTGCCTCCTCGACTGAGAAGTTTTGCTCTTCAAGACTCTGCATGCTTGCGATGATCTTTGCTTTGATTGCTGCTACTTCGGCTTTAGGACGCTTGGAACTACTTGCTTCTAGTTGGGCCAGCATCTGGGCTGCTGTTCGCATGTGAGTAGCAAGAGCTGAGATGTCTGGTTGGTCCGAGCTGAGAGTTCCGCGGTTGATCGGCAATGTCATCTTGCGAGGTGCAGGACTATTCGATCTGCTATTTTCCATATCTGACGTTCGTGGGGTCGACAGAGCTGCGATAGAAGATAGGGTATTAGCCCCGCTTGAAGATCGCGGCGCTGTAGCCTTACCATTCACAACTGTTACAGCCGTAGTCGGAAGCGTGATGCGCGAAAGACCTGATGCGATCTCATTCTCTTCTGGTGCGTTGATGAGCGTGGTGCTTCCGAGGTCACCGTTTGCGGGTTCGAAAACGCTATCAGAACCATTTGGAAGTGTTCTATCATGATGTAAATGGTCTGAATTAGTAATATCGAAAAGGCGGCGCTTCGATGTTCCTTTCTCCAGCATTAGCCTTTCCAAAAGTTGCTTGTTTTCCTCTGAGTCAGGATCAAAGTCAAAATCTTCTTTCAAAACCTCCACCATTAGAAGGTAGGGTACCCGTTCTGCACTATTAAGACTGGTAGCCTCTGCAGGATTTATCCTAACAATGCGGTGATGCTGGCTCTGTGACGCAATCCCGTCTTTAAGGGTTGCAGGCGAGATGACAGGGATGTCGACCTCGGCGGGGAGGTCTTGGGCTATGAGAGCGAGTTCGGCTCGCAGCGCACTTAGTCGAGCTTGTTTCGGCACTATGACTAGACGATTTGAGATGTCTTCTAGAGCACTTAGGAACTGCGTTTCAACACGGAAATAGTTAGATCGCAGCAACCGTCGTTTCTGAGAGCGAGACAATGCGGTTGGAGTCAGGGGTCGTGGAGAATGAGTGTGGTGCTTGTGAGATTTGTGATGGTCAGGTTTGGGCCCTAGGCCAGCAGTAGCCGGAGGAGTTGGTAATGGCGAGGTTGCGGACATGCGGAAGTCTGGTAGGGAAGAAGAACTCAAACGAGCTTCCGAGCTCACCGATAGTAGGCCAGGTCTTGGTTGGACGGAGGGCGTGCGGTCTGGCCGCGCTGGTCTTACGGCTTTCCTCCGGGTGTCTTTTAAGGTCCCCGCCTCGTTCGAGCGCGGCGCGGGAGACTTAGCTATCCTTCCATCTTCGGGGTCAGAAAGCCCACCAGCAGTCCGTGGACGTCGCGGGCGTGACGAGGGTCCTCCTACTGTGTTGCTCCTACCCACTTTGGCTGTTTGCACATTATCGGATATCATGTCGTCCACAGGGCGGGGCTTTCGCGCTTGGGCAATAGCAAGCGGGCCTGCATGTCTAGGAAGGAAAGGTGCTGCTATGCTAGCGAGCACCAAGCTAGATAGCACGGTGACGGGGAGGATGTTCTCTTTGACCTTTTCACGGCGCTGGGGCTCGGCGGATCCAAAAACGATGCGCTGGACCTTGTTGTATATCCGGCGGCATGTTTTAAACGAGTGCGAATTTGGGTCAGAGGCCAGGTCATGGAGGTATGTCTGGAAGAGCCAGAAGGTCTGCGAGGGCGTTAGCGGCGGAGGAGGTGTGCGGACAGCGGGATGCGCACCAGCAGTGCGCCGTTGACGGACTCCTCGCATAAATCTATTATGAATTCCTCCAAGGCCATCGACTCGTTGTCGACGCTAACAAGGAGGTGGCATAGCCTGTCGCGCATGAGCTAGGTGATGGCGGAGGGCGACATAGCGGGAGGGCGGAGGGCGTACTGGGGAAGGAAGAACTCAATCTCCTCGTATGCGAAATGGCGCAGCTTGGAACAGAGCACATAGTGGATGCCGACATGGTCAGCATATCGTCTGCAGCGGGGGTGAGAGTCAGCGGGGAAG
>Ga0247757_10000163_pt1 | contig 55697 bp, 50 predicted proteins | sample UWRJL126311R4_FD_180929 | JGI IMG/M metagenome (GOLD analysis project Ga0247757, IMG submission 180929) | Plant litter microbial communities from Arlington Agricultural Research Station in Wisconsin, United States - UWRJ-L126-311R-4 | ecosystem: Environmental > Terrestrial > Plant litter >... | reverse complement strand
CAAAGACAACCATCACCCAAAGACAACCATCACCCAAAGACAACCATCACCCAAAGACAACCATCACCCAAAGACAACCATCGCCCGTAATCGCAAAGAACGAGGAGCCCCGCAGCAAGAGCGCCCGAACAGTCAAGAAGCTGATGCATCTGACATCGAGCATGTCGGAAAGCCCGAGGCTAAGCCAGGACCATCCGGTTCCACCTTGTTGCTTGCAATGACTAGGCAAACTGTGCTAGTCCCGATACAATACTATGAGTCGAATACTTACCTTCTAGACTGTGGTAACATGTTCGCTGCAATTCGTGAGATGGGCACTATCGTGTCAACTAACACCAAGTTGTACAAAGCATGTCCAAATTTCACAACCATGGGCTTGCACTTATACTATGCGCACGTCTATTACTACCAGATTCTCCGAGCCCGAGAGGAGATCGGAACGAATGATCGTTTCGACCGTCGCTCGCTTCGGATTTACGAATCCATTGGAAAACCCGAGTCGTGGCCTATCACCGCACCGTTAACTGGGTTTGTCTAAGCACTGGGATCAGCTGAGTCGTCCGATAAGATGTAACTACTCAACTATTTCCCCCGCATTCCCGAAATTTTCGGATTCAGTGGGAAAATGCCATGCACAGCGAGCTCTCACTCTTTCCCTCGCAGTGCGGTGTCCATGGCATCCGGCTCATTCCGATTAATTTCGGGGGCATGGTGGTCACTCTGCTGCTGTATTCAGCGGAAAATGTCTTCGCTGCTCTATCTCAATCTCAGCACCACGTCTACCGGAGTGCAGGTTAACTTACTAGGGTCGATTTGTAGGCAGGGTTGGTGTGTAGTGAGACTTGAACAAGTATTTGTGTCTTCTGAGCGCAGGAACGTATTTTTACTTCACGCGAACGTAAAGAACGGCATAGTAGAAGCCATATTGGGCTAGACAAAGGAGTGAGACCAATCGAAGCGAGAGAGCGCTCTTCGAGCTCGATCACGGCCGCCCAAACCCGCAGGAATTTTAGAGCGCTCAGCAAGAATGATATAGCCGATGTACAGCATAATATGCAAAGGTTAGGTGCGCATTGGAGAAAAATGCTTCGAAAGATATAGAAACCGAGGTTGCGGCTTCGGCGAGGAAGAGAAAGCGTGAAATCTTGATAAGAGCAACGGAAGGAGGTAGTTGGAATGCTGTATTTTTCTTGCAAGCAATTATAACAATTGGTTCGAGAGTGAGAGTAACTTTTATCTTTACAGCTACTGTCGCTCCGGCCTATAATACCGGCAACTATAACGTGGCTATGATGCGCCTGTTCAAGGCCTAGCTTAATGCTTTTACGCAAGAAGATTATAGAGGAAGTAATATTTCTATAAGGCGTTCTGTGAGAATACCCAAGCGTTAGGGTGGACTTCCCTAAGGGAACGTCGGCAATAGGATAACGAGTTAGTAGTCTAAATAGAACAAGTATATAGCTTACTTCTCTATCTAATATCGAGAACTTCAACTACAGACCCTTCGAAACACTACCAACATATAATGTCGGATTCTAGCTATAAAGTTAGCCTGGAAGCCCTCTTAACGCCTGTCAGATCTATCAAGGCTAGAGAGCGCTCTTCCAGCCCCTTTACCGCCACTTAAGTCCGAAGAAATCCCCGAGCGTTTAACAAGCATGACTCTAAAAAGTATTAAGTAGCTCTCTATCGTAAAAAAGGATATCGATATCTAACGGATACCTAGTTGCTATTAGTTATTATAAATAATTGATAGGTAGAATTTTTACTCCTCTAAAAATCCAAGACTAAAAAAGTTAAAGGTCTAAATTATAACCATGTCGAGTATACTAACACTCTATCTGTATTTAGATCTACCTAGGCGCTATATTTCAAGTATATAATAGCATTCGCCGCTAATACCTTACCGCTCGATGTAGGATATAATCCAGAATGAAATATAATTGGTAATTGACTTGAAGATTGATGAGTTTATGCCTGCCCTGGTAATTTTTCGAACAATTAGCAAGAAAAGGGTACAAGAACTGAAAGCGCGCCCTATATCGAAAGTTTCCGAAGCTTTGCTAACTTCTAGGAGTTATTCTGGAAGCATTCTTCACCAAGCATAATGAAATTCCGAGACAAGTTAAGGTCAGCAATAAAAAGAGCATATAATAGACAACAAGATAACAGATTAACTTACAGCAGTATAGAGAAGTAAAATCCTCAGACCAGAGTAATAATCTGCTCCGGAATCATTCAATGTTGCTTCATCGGCTCGTAACTAGCCATCGCGGCGTAAGAACAGAATATTCCAGCCTTCTTGAGTGTTCGCTCTGCCATACCACCCTTCTCTCCCAACAAGCCTGTCACGACATTATCTTTTTTATTCCAGTGTCCCGATTCGTGATCGAGCGGCAACTCAATAGTCTATTCCAAGTTTACCTAAATGGGAGTGTGTTGTCACAGAGATGGAGTTATGGGACGGGGGAGGGGAGGAGCTTTTTTATATAGCCTCGACCGGCAAACGGATGGTGAAGCGAGAGAAACGTGGGTCATCGTCTCGAGTGAGAGAGAACTGTAGACCGCTCTTCGTCTGCGGTATGCAGTTCTGTATAACGCACAAGAAAACCTCGGAGGTAACGAGCCTCGCATCTTGGTCGGGCTCGCAGCCAATGGTCCTATATCCCGACGGTCTTTCAATTTTATTTTGAACTTGCTTTCTCTATTATAGAATATGGTAGTTAATAGGCGATTTTTGATAATGAATGATGCTCTTGTAAGCTCACCCCGACTTTCTGATCATATCCACGTTGACTATCTCTATTAACAGCAGTATCTGTAAAGATTGTGCATGCTGATTAATCGTAGACGCCCCTCATCTGACTAGCATTCTCTAACTAGTCTTCAAGACCATCTTGAATACATAACTCATAAAACAGTAAGAAGTGGCACCAGTCACTTATAGTGAGTCTATCTAAAGGAATTGAACACAGAATCTATGCGTGACGGTAATAGCGTCCTAAAAGGTTTTTGCGAAATCAGATAGATATTAGCCTGTACATGGTTCCGCTTCAGTATCCGCGTAAGGCCAATGGTCGCCCTAGGAAATGAGACAAGGCGAAGTACGGGCCACTGTTATCAAGGCCAGCGGAGTCACATAGCCTGATCAATTCTTCTCTTCGCACCCCAACATCTATGACACTGGGTGGGTAGAAGCATGTGCCTCCATACTGCCACCCACATTGAGATTGCAGGTCACGACCAGTTATATACTTGTATAGACATTCGAGCGTTGGAGATGACACGGTTTTCGTGGACAGCAGTGAGGGAATTGAATATAGATTTGTTTCTGTAAGACTGGTAAGGCAAGGCTGAAAGCGGGAGAAGGAAAGACTCTAACAACTCTAACTCCTGCTTATAGTAAGCTCGAAGAGAGCCTTGAACTGCAATCAAGTCGACATATGTGCTTTAAGATACTTTATGCTTTACATGACATGGCGATTCGGCTCTGCCTTTGGGAGAGACCTTAAGCAGAGAACACATCTGAGTGACCTACGGAACTTATATCGCCCTAATGATGTATGAGTCCGGATTCTATCTGGAAGAAAAGTCCTTATAAGGTACTCCCTGACACGCTTTGCAAAGTACTTCCGGCTCTATTGCTGATAAAATAGCAAAGCGTCATGACAACAAGAGCGATCCATAGAGATCACAACCAACCGGCACAAGGCTGAGATATATAGATGACCCCTGGTGTAGCACATGTTCGCCAAGCTCATTGCAGGGATAAGCTGCAAGAGGGTAGCCACAGGATTGGTGACCTCTTCGTAGCTGTGAGCTACAACTCAGGTAAGATAATTCCCAGGTCAATATAAACAGAGAACCATCTGGTGGCAGGTTGTGGCAGGTTGTGGCAGGTTGATGTGCCTGGACATGCGGAAACTAGGATAAGTATTCAGTAATTTCTCAATCGTGGTACATCGTAACGGAAACGATTGGGCACGGTATCCTGATTGACTAAATTTTTTTGCAAAAAGAGTGCGTATTTTTGGGTGGGAGTCAGATGTGGAGGCTTGTGGGCAGTGTGGAACATGACAAAGCTGAAGCTGCACCTTCCCTACACCGTGCGCGAGTCGATTAATCAGGAAACCGCACCCCCTTCGACACATGAACATAGTAACCATCGTTAGTCCGCCATGGCCCAACCTATGTTCACTATTACCGAGCCGAACAGATTGCGAGCCGAGCGATATCTTTGCATTCAGACGCGTGGCAGACAGAAGCTCAACCACCAAGGTAGCAGAGGGGTATCTTGGTAATAAGAATAAACCCAACCGAGCATTGAAATACACAGAAAAAGAGCACAGCATCAAGGAAGAAAAGAAAAGAAAGCACAGCCCTAACACATTAGAAAGAGCACCGCGCAAAGCCGAAGCCCAAACAAAAGCCGGGAATGCTCAATCGAAAAGCAAGAACCGCCCAAATGCAGGCTAAAAACAGCAAACACATCCCGCCGTGTTGTTTTGTACGTCATCTCATCCTGCTCGTGCATTCGTTGTGGTTCCTTGTAAGGCCAAAGGGGGTGTGGTTTCCGCCGGTGAGTCAACTATTCACGGTTTTCCTGCTGGTAATCCTGGTATCCGTCGCCGGTGGAGCGGTACCCGTCATTCCAGGCGCCGATCCGCGAGTACAATCTATGCGATATTAAATGCGAAGTCCAAACATGTTGTCTAAGTTGTGGCGCGCCTACTGCTCGTCTTGCACGACCTCGAGTCTATCAGGAATCAACTCGTAGTCGCCTTCGGGCGGGAGGTACAACGCCGAGGCCGTCATGCCCACAGCCGTGAGAAAGAGTATAGCCCAGGAAGCGGTACACAGTGACCATGAGGCATCGAGATACCATCCTTCGTAGAAGCGCTCGTTGTGATCGAAGAGATAGGCCTGTCGCATGTTAGTTCGTCAGCGCTAGTGATGGGCAAATGATTTAGATCATACCACAATGGCCATGCCCACGCACTGTACGAAGGCGGAGAACATCAGCAGTGCGCAGATTATTCTCCATCCCGCGGTCCGTCGTTGTACGCCGCCCGCTATTATGACAACAAAGGCGACCAGCAAGCAGAGCTCGACCACGACGTCAAAGGAAATCAGGAAGCCCACGGTCCTCCACATGTTGCAGAACGACTTGTCCTTGAGGCAGTCGGCTTCCTGAGGAAAGGGATAGCAGGTGCCTTTGACGCTCGAACAGCGGCTGTGAAGGCCCATAGACATGTTGCGGTCGTCATTCTGATAGCTGTTAGCTAGGTTCTCAATGATGGGATGGATTGGAGATGGAACATACCGGACTGAAGCTGACCCATCGCGGCATGACGATGCTAGCAATGGTCATTGCCGTACCTAGTACAATCAGTGATTGTCGCTGTGAAGAGGTTCCCATTCAAGCTCACAGGCAGCGGTAAGCCACAGGCCGCAGCCATACACAATCCCGCGCGTCATGGTGTTGAGGAGAAAATGGGAGAACAGCGGCAGCCACGCCGGGACCGTCTTTATCAGAAAGACTTGAGGGTGTCAGCGGCAGGACTATGGAACGGGCAGGCGCGTAGCCCTGCAAAAGATATGCTATGCGGGTGGGGCGGTGTGCTTGGACCGACGCCAACGGGGGGGAATCAGATGGCGCGCGAGCACTGTAGGGGCAGGCTACGAATGACTGGGTACGCAAGAGCGGTGATATCCGCAGGGCATGATACGATGGGTGGGGAGAAAAGTTGGCTGGCTGGCACAGGCCTTGTGTGGCCGTGGGCGTGGGCATGGCCGCACCCTTGTCGCCCTCAACGTTCCCTCAAGAACGCAGAACGCGCGATGACGATCGTCAAATTAGCCCACCTTCGTTTGGCGCTGCGTCCGTGCTCCATCTACAATACATAGGGACGCCATCGTGATGGGCCTCTAAATCGCTCGCAGCGGCCCACAGCACGGTCAACTGACCCACGATGCCGGTCTGCCGTGCTTCATACCCCGGAGGCCCTCTGATCCTCTTGCCGCGGATAAGACGACGGCCACGGGAGATGCTCAGCACGTGGGGGCTTCAAGGCAGCGTTTCCCATCTGCGATCGCCAGCGGAATTCAAACTTCGCCATTGTCAGAGCAACGCGTGACCCTCGTCGCGCCCGACTGATTCCCCACGGATCATCGATCGTTGTATGACTGTGTCCTTGCAGCATCTATATTGTACATGGCGGTGTGCGCCTGTGCACCGCTCCTGAAGACGCAATAATGCAACACATACCTGTGCTCGCGCCCCGCAAATCGCAGTGCATTCGTGACCCGAGAGAGGCATAAGCGACAAAGCGGGGGATGCACCCCAACACGATGGCCCTGTAGCGACGTTTGATCGGTCATGCGCAAACTGCCTGTGGTTGGATGGCGCCCGTGTTGTTCGGAACATAGATTGATAGATGGGGCTGGAATACGAGCAGAGGGAGATAAGCACTTCAAGGCTATCCAATCTGAGCCTGCAAACAGAACATGAGCTGACGTTGCCGGGTGTCTTTCTACATATGCCTAGTCTAGTATCAAGGGTATTTGCCATAACACCACCATTTCCCCGCCCTGTACATCTATTCATACATGATATGTACATATGCTACATGTTGTACAATGGTTGCAAGTGCCCCTTAGAAAAGTAAGCTACCTGCTTTCCGTGGCTGCGGCTTTTGGAGAATGTGATGGCATAACAGAGATGCTGCTACGCTCACATTGAGACTGTCGACTCCCACTTCATCGACAGCCCTTCCGTGCCGAATGCCAACCTTGTAATGCGCCAAATTTAGCAGACTGGCACGGAGCCCAGTTCCTTCTGCGCCCATCATCAAGATTGTGGGATGTTCGTTTACTGGACTGTGATCTGCAGGAAGACGTTTGGAACTCCGAGAAAATGTATATATGATACTGCTGCCGAAGTCGGATAGAGGCTCCGACGTTCGTAGATCGCTGTGAGGAGGCAGCTCCGCTGGCTGGATCGCGTCGCTGGCATATATCCTCCAACCTGCTCGAGCACTGTTGCCAAGGAACTCTGCGACCCGATCTACTTTGAACACTGGCATAGCTTCTGCTGCGCCGGAAGAGGCCTTGACAGCAATGTGGCTCCACGACGCACTTTGGCGAGTGGGTGTGATGATAGCATCCGCGCCGAGAAAATAAGCTGAGCGAGCAATAGCGCCTAGGTTGCCTTCATCGAGCACACCATCAACGTACAGGACAAGTGGATGCCTCCACCCAGCCGCATTATACCTGTATCTTGTGTTGGTGCCATTGATCCGCATCTCTTCTCTGCTTTGCTGGCCAAGCACCAGTTCGAATTCGCTAAAGGGAATTGAGGCTCTTTGTAACTCAGTTATTAGTGGAACGGGGAGCGGGGACGCTTCGAGAACAAAGCCCTGTGTGATAGTATCAGCAAAGCATCGAGGCAGTTTCCGAACAGCTCACATTATGGGGCCTTCCTTTAGACACTCGATCAAGTGCAGATAATTGGCCGTCTCCCACCTCCTTGATGCCCACACGGAGAGCTTTCGCCCGCGCAATTAGCGGGTCTCTGCCAATGTGGTTGTTGCCCCGTGTATGAACATATAAATGATATATTTGTCGCCGACGCGCTTTGAGTGCTGCTAGTACGCTGGAGTAGCCATAAAGGAATTCCGAAGCTGCAGTCGTGTAAGGTAGCGAATCCACCGTAGGCTGAATGAAACGCTGCGCTCCCTGCTCCCGCGGTGACCGTCTAGAATCGACTCGATACCGCGATGCGGGAATGTATTCGTTATAGTTCCTCCCCCGTTCAATAGCAGCAACAACGGATTTGTATCGACATGGTGCTTGTAGCCTGGCTGATCTTGTAAAACAGAGAGCCGCAGGACGGAGCAGGCAGGGTTGGAGCATGACAGGAGGGTCGGAAGTTGTGATTTCAATTGAAGCGACTTAGAAACTACGACGCACGGTGAACTTTTGCGCACGAGCCAGCAGACGACGTCTTGGCATTAAGCGCGTTCACGCGTCGAGCGCGCCTATGAAACCCCCGACTGGCTGATACATCCTCAACATCCCACACCCAACTGATTCTCCCATAAACATGAGCACTCACCGGTGCCACACTTATTTAATCTTTTAACTTGCCTCCACTAGCCTTCATCGTCTCCCGCGTTGCGGGGCTCTTGCCCGCCCCCGCCCAACAATTAGGCATTCGCGGACATTCCTTTTACTATGGCTCTAACAAGCAGCGACGAGGATGGCGCTGATCTTATGGCCTCGTTCAAAAAGGACGCAAAAAGAACAACCCCAACACGCTCGGAGAATCAGCCCTCATTCTCACCGAGCAATTTCATTTCGGATCAGAGCTCTGGCGACGACACCAGTAAACCTTCGCAGAATGCCCGACAAATATTCAAAGCCGTGGTGGTTTCGCCGATCCGGAATAAGCATGAATACATCTATTGGGAACCAAGAGACGATGTGCAAAGCATTTTGAGGGAGTATACAAAGAGAGGCGAGACTATGTATGAGATCAAGCTCACCGGTGGTGCCTCAAAACAGGTGAGTTGCAGCAGCAGTAATAGCATTTGGCATAAAAAGGCAAAAATGGTGGCAAATGTAAAAAGGCCTCATACCCTAGTGTTGCGCTCACTCACTATTTTCTATTACCTCTTCACGTAAGCTAACTGTCAGATTTCTAGGTCACTTTTGAAGAACTCCTCGATCTGGACAACGGTCTCGAAGCGTTTCACTCCTTCGAACAACGTAACGACGGTGCCCCAAGCTCAACAAGTGAGAGCGTCGACATCGATATGAGGGACGCACGGCTAAGGAGCCGAATCACCAGAACGAAGAAGGATGGTTATATTCGGCTCGAAGAGCTAGAACTCTCCTCAGATGACGAGCTCGTCTCGCGCAAGTCCCGCCGGGGCCGCATCCGTGCGGTCAAAAATAGTAACACAGACAGTCGATCTACAACCCGGTCCCGACACCGTCGCATGGATGACGACTCTTCAGACGAGGTTGAGACCGATGAGAATGGGCCAAAACGAAGGAAGCGCAAGATACCTCAAGAACCAACGCGCCGCTCTGCCAGAAGCCGCTCAACCACCCAGATTTACGACGTGGAGAGCGAGACTGACGACGACGATGATGCCAGTAGTATTGATGTACTGCGATCTGACCCCGTTTCGCACAAGCGCAAGCGTGGTAGACCAAGAATGTCCAAATCTCTGCCTGAAAAAGTGCCGCGTTTGGGCACGCGACAATCTGGGAGGGCGACTCGTGCTCAGAACAATATGCAGGAAGCTGAGATGGACGATATATATCGGTCAGATTCAGAACCAAGAGCTGTAATGCTGAAGATTGTGAACGTCAAAGAGACTTTTGAGACCTTACCACGGACCAATCCCTTTAGATCACGTCATGTGGAGGGATGTGAAGTCTGTAGGGAAGGACCTAACGTCGCTCCACTCATTTATTGCCAGGGTTGCTCGTTGGCATATCATAAGAATTGTCTTGGGTCCCGCTCTACTCGAGAACATCTCGTCACGAAAGTCGATGAAGACAAATATGTATTGCAATGTCGGCGATGCATCAACATCTACAAGAAGAGGGATTCCACAGCTCCAGACTTGTCTATGTGCCAGGATTGCCGACACGTTGGCCCAGCTTGCGAGCCCTTCAGGTCCCGGAAAACCACACAACAGGAGCAAAAGGATCGTGACGAGAACAATGGACTTGACCCGGTCGTCGATGTCCCCTTGGGCTTACTTAATGACGCGCGGAATGTTTTGTTCCGTTGCACAAAATGCGCTAGAGCCTGGCATTACCACCATTTGCCACCTCTCGATGAATACATCATGGACATATCGCGTGGCGAGGAAGAAACTGCCGACGAGCGATTTACAGAGTATTCGAAACAATGGACTTGCAAAGAATGTGAGATGAATAAGAAGAAAAAGGTCGCTGGCCTAATAGCGTGGCGACCATCCGATGTGGAAACCTATCTCCCGGGAACTCCGTGCGATCGTGTCAGTGAAGACGACAAACAGTACTTGATCAAATGGGATGGGGAATCATATTTCCAAGTTACTTGGTTCTCTGGTGCATGGACTTGGGGGGTCACAGCGCCTGCGATGCGCAAAGCTTTTTTCAAGCGGGAAGATGGCCCAAAGATGCGAACAGAAGATGCGATCCCAGAGGAGTTTCTCCGCATCGACATCGTGTTGGATATCAAATACACTAGCTACGTCGAAATACGTAGCGAAGAAATTGACAAGGCTCGTATCAAAGAAGTGGACAAGGCTTTGATTAAATATAAAGGTCTTGGCTACGAGGACGCGGTCTGGGAAAAAGTTCCGACTCCTGATGATGGTGACAGGTGGCTCGATTTCGTGACAGCTTACGATGACTGGGTTGCGGGCAGATATGTCCGTTTTCCAAAGCAAGGTCCTCTGAAGGCTCGCATGGATAAGGCTCGCACTCAGCCATTTGCAAAACTAGAGAAACAGAAACAGCCTGACAATCTTGTTGGCGGTGAGTTAATGAAGTATCAGATCGAGGGTTTGAACTGGCTCTATTTCCAGTGGTATTCGCAGAGAAACGGCATCCTAGCTGACGAAATGGGCCTTGGGAAAACGATTCAAATCATTGCCTTCATGGCTACGTTGATCGAGGAACATAGCTGTTTTCCTTTCCTGGTGGTTGTTCCCAATTCCACTTGTGCTAATTGGCGCCGGGAAATCAAGCAATGGGTCCCGACCTTACGCGTGGTTACTTTCTTTGGGTCTTCGGCCGCCCGTGACATGGCAAGCAAGTATGAAATGTTTCCGGAAGGCTCCAAAGAGCTTCGGGCTCATATCGTAGTGACTTCCTATGAGGCCTCCGTGGATGACAGTGCGAAAAGGTTAATGAAAAGAATTAATTGGGCTGGCCTTATTGTAGACGAGGGGCAGCGCCTTAAAAATGACAAAAGCCTGCTTTATAATGCCCTTAACGCAGTCAGGGCCCCATTCCGAGTCCTTCTCACTGGGACGCCACTCCAGAACAATGCCAGAGAGCTTTTCAACCTCATACAGTTTCTCGACGACACGGTCAAAGCGGCGGAACTTGAGGAGAAATACGCCGAGATGTCAACAGAGAACATCCGTGAACTGCATGATCAAATTCGACCATACATCCTTCGCCGTACAAAAGTCCAGGTCCTCACCTTCCTTCCTCCCTTAGGGCAGATCATTGTTCCTCTCTCAATGAGTGTTTTGCAGAAGAGCGTTTACAAGTCTATTCTTGCTAGGAATCCTGAGCTTCTGAAAGCTCTCTTTACAAACACAAACCTCAAGACACAAGAGCGAGCGAACTTGAGCAACATTTTAATGCAACTTCGGAAGTGCTTGTGCCACCCTTTCGTTTATAGCCGTGAGATCGAGGAGCGTACTGACGTGCAGGCGGTATCACATCGTAATCTTGTCGAGGCTTCTGCCAAGCTTCAACTTCTAGAGCTTCTGCTGCCAAAACTCAAGGAGCGCGGTCATCGTGTGCTTATCTTTAGTCAATTCTTAGATATGCTTGCCATCATGGAGGATTTCTTAGATGGCATGCAGATGGCCTATCAGCGTCTTGATGGCACTATGGGCTCTTTGGAAAAGCAAAAGCGTATTGATCAGTTCAATGCGCCAGATTCTCCACTTTTTGCTTTTCTCCTCTCCACCCGAGCAGGTGGTGTTGGCATCAATCTGGCAACTGCGGATACGGTCATTATTCTCGACCCAGATTTCAATCCCCATCAAGACATTCAAGCTATTTCGCGAGCTCACCGTATCGGACAGAAGAAGAAAGTACTCTGCTTTCAATTGATGACTCGAACGAGCGTCGAGGAGAAAATCATACAGATGGGACGTAAAAAGATGGTGCTTGATCACGTTGTGGTGGAACAGCTCGATGCCGAAGACATTGAGGACAAGGATGTTCAATCTATTTTGAAATTCGGAGCCGCCGAACTTTTCAAAGACCAGAACAACGATCAGGATATTCGCTACGACGAAATGTCCATTGAAAAGCTTCTCGATCGCAGCCAAATCGAGAATACAAAGACAAGTGGTGATGATTCAGCGGAATCTCAGTTCAGTTTTGCGCGCGTGTGGGCCAATGATCAAGGCACTCTCGAAGATGCGCTGGATGTAGCGGACGATGAGGTTGCTCCGCCCGATCCCGGTGTTTGGGACAAAATTCTCAAAGAGCGCAAGGAACTTGCTGCCACGCAAGCACTTGCACGGGCTGAAGCACTGGGTCGTGGCAAGCGGGCTAGAATTGTAAGCAGTTGTTCTATTCAAATAGAATGTATTCTAACTTGTTACAGAATGTGGATTATGTCACGAACCCCTCGAAGGATGGTGCTGAAGGCCAGGACAGCGAGACTGAACTACCGACAAAGCCAGTCAAACCTGAAAAGAAGGGAAAGAAAGTGGATCGTTCTGCAGATGATACGGATTTCAAGCTGAGCGAATCCGAAGGCGAAGAAACCGCCTCCGAGGCGGACGATATCAATGTCGATGCTCAGGGCGAAACTGAGAATTTGCAGAAGTCAGCTCGTCAAAGTGCCGGCATTATTGCAAACCAGTCGCTGTACAAGCAGAATGGCGCAGGTGGGTTCCAATCTCCTCTTAAATCCTCCAAAGCACCCCCGACACTTGCTTCCATGTCTGTAGCAAGACCTGAAAAAGGAATGTCCGGCAACTCTCGTAGCGAACCTCCTAGGACAGCGAAAAACTCTTCTTTGAAGCCTCCACAGATGCCTCGTGGACAGCCTGTTATAGTGGATCTGACACAGGACGGCAAAACTGATTGTGCTTCAGTCAAACCATTCGAACGCTCCCGCATGCCTATTCGATCCCCTATAGATCCTGGATATGATCGTCGAAACATTGCCACGTGTCCTGCTTGTCGAAAGCAGCATCTCGTAGGCGCCTGCGAACTCAAAGTCGCCGGCGTCGAGCATTGCGGCCTCTGTGGACTTGCACATTATGGACACGGCCGCACATGCCCACACATCCGATCCGAGACTCAGGTGCGAGAGATGCTACTTGCCTTAAAGAACTCGCCCGAAGACAAGGAACTTGTCGACGCCGCAGTGAAGTATCTCCGTGGTGTTAAGGGTGCACTTGTACAGCAGAAAAAGAAGGACAGGGAGAGAGCGACCGTACAAACGCAGGGTGGTAATCCCGCTACTGATAACACGGTTACTATTCCCTCATGGCACCCTCGCCAGACACTAGCGTTCCATGGGCATGGTGAAACCATTCATGGAGTCAGATCCCCAGCTCCGCCTGCGATAAGTCAAGAGAACGAGTCACGGAGCGGTGGTTCGGCCGCTGGAAATCTTCGACGTCCCCCTGCTTTGCAAGGAACCGGTGCTACCAGGCAGCCGATCGATGACCATCAGGTCGAATCCGCACTTAGGAACTTTCTAGGTTCATAGGCAACAGTATAAGTTAACCAACTGTGCATCGTTGATTGGCGTAGGGTGGCAATTATATCTAGATACAGTTAAGCATTCAACATCATTGCGGAAACCGGTGGCGTTTAAAAGAAAACGGGGTCTGCTGAGAAATTAGTCTGTTGAGGCGTTAGATACCCTATAGGCGGTCCTCGAAGGCTCCAAGAGCAGTTCTCAGCAGTCTACATAGAGTATTATCATGCACTCATCCTGGCAGCATGATGGGATAATTCAACTAAATAATTATATTCATGAACCAAATTGTTTCCCAAATATCTATGCTTGCCCACACATATTCAAGACCATATTATTGAGAAAGTATCTTCGTCAGTGCTAATTGCGAAAAGGTGAAAGGGTGAAAGGGCAAGTCACGTGGCCTTTGCTTGTCATTGCGGCTCACCACAGGAGGCTAAGTACAGTTTAAGATATAGTACTTTTTATTTGGTGAGTTTCACAATCAACCAATCATTACCTATCATTTTACAATAACAATACAGCAATCATGGTCGGCCACGGTACAAGCCATACTAAAGCCCAGAAAGGTTTTTTGTTTCGACTGCCAGATCCTCGGGGCGTGCTGCTTGGCTCGGCTTCCGTTCCACGGTCTAATGTGCTAGTCGCATCGGTTGTCGAAGCAGATGACTCTCTCGTCGAAGCTGTTGAGCTACCAGCGCTCGTGGTAGAAGTATTTCCACTGATACTTTCCTGTGACTGCGCAAGCGCCTCGTTCGTTGGAGACATCATTCGCAATGTACTCGTAGTTTCATCAGGATCTATGACAAGCAACTCACCAGCTAGGGTAGGGGATGCTGGTGGTATGCTGACTTCCTGGCCATTGACGAGAATCACGTCATCTTCGCTGAGGCGGATGCTGTGGCCGTCTATAGATACTTGAGGATCTCCGGGCCGTAAAATCGTTTCACCGTTAATGAGCAGAGAGCCGTCGGGTAAACGGGTCAATGAGATACCTGATATTGTGGTCGAAGAGGGAGCTTGAGAAGTTATTGGTACTTGAACTTGCTGGCCATCTACGAACACAGTGCCATCGGTATCCATTGAGATTATGTGCCCATCAATGGTCTGTGTGCCACCCAGCTGGAGAGTTTGGGAGTTATTGATAACGATTGTTCCATCGGGTAAACGCGAGATCGTGATTCCGGATACTATGGCTGGTGGAGGGGTGGAAAACGAAGTTGGAGCTGGTGATAAGGACATGGTGGTACCGTCGATGACAATAGAAGGTCCGTTTGCGGTGAGTGTTTGTGTAAGTTGGCCGGAAGCGGGATCTCCGACAATCACGAGTCCGGGCCGAGAAGGATCAGTGTAGACTGGTGATCCACCCACCGTTCCAATTGGTATGAGGTGGTTACCCCCAGATACGATGACGATGCCATTTGTTGGGTTCACTGAGATAGTAGTACTGCTGACAATAACTGGTATACCTCCTGGAGTGATTGTTTGTGCTGAGCCTGGAACAGCAGGATTGGCGATGATAACGGTTCCCGGGCGAGATGGATCAGTGTTTATTACGCTGTTTCCGATGATTGCTATCGAAGTCGGTCCAATTGGTTGGTTGGTTGTGGGCAGAGGAAACAGATTGTTGGTTGCTGAATTGCTATTCATGGGAGTGCCTGGAACAGATTCATCCGGTCTTGGTCTATTTGAAGGTTGTTGTGAACTTCCGGGCCTGGGAGGAAATGGTTGACTACTCGGTACGGGCATTGTTTCTGTGAACCTAGTAGATAATGGAGACTGAGTAGAAGTCCCAATTGTAGACGTACGAATTGTGGGCACAGACTGGCCTGGAAAAGGGGCTTGCGTCTGATAAGAGTTTGTAGCTGTAGTAGAGAAGAATGGTGGAATCGTTCCAAGAGCAATTGAAGGATCGATCACTCCATCAAATGGCGGAATACAGCTTGCCCATTCCGGATCTTGTTCACATACCTCCTGTGGAACGGCCAGTTCGGCTCTGTACAGCCCCGTGACGATTATATCGCAGCCAGCGATGCATTGACGCATACACTGATACGCTGATGCAGGTACTTCGCCATGCAAATCATCAAAGTTAAATGGTATCGCTGTGGCTGCAGTGACGATAGCGCGTGACGCCTCGTACTTCACGTCGCATATTGATGATATATGGATGGACTCGAGCTCTACGAGGTGACTCAAATAAGTCTTTCCAACAGCCACCGTCATGCTACCCAGCCCATGCGACAACTCGCAATACTTGTATGCGGAGAGAGATTGATAGCGAAGATATGCCTTGTCGGACCAATAGGTCGTTGAGTTGATCACAGTTGATGCATGCGGGTGCTTAAATATGGAGACAGAATACCTGTCGAAAGCAGTATTCGTATTTGCGCAGATGTTGCGGCTTATGGACGGAGGAGGAAAGTACAAAAGTTCCACGCTGATAGCTCTCATTGTACATTCAGCAGTTGCACATTTAGACTCGATAATTTTGGGAACTGGTCTGGTGCAACTCCCTTGAACTGTTCAAACGGCCGCAGAACCGCGTTCCAATTGAAAGATTGTGTTACCAGACCACCAGGTGTGAGTGTTGGTCTGCTGTACCTATTTGTGCCAGTAGTGATTGTGTAAGTCCCATCGGTAGCCACATGAGGTTCTCCACGAATTGTAATAGTCGGATAAGCGCCAAGAGCTGCGTTTAATTTTATTGTTGATGACCAAGGCAGTAGGTGGTGATGCAAGAAAAATTGTGTCAACATTGCTTGTTGACCACGCATCATTGCTGCTTTAGATAGATGACGCGAATAAGGACCAAGCTGCAGAGCAGTCATCAGTATTGGTGATACTGCATGACGGCGCTGGTGGAAATATCCTCGTAGGCCAGATGATATTCGTACGCATGGAGCTTCTCACAGATGTGATGGGTGTGGAGAAAATTGTTGAAGCATTGGAGGCATCAGCCTCCGAATCGAAGCGCGGAAGTCCGTCACAAAGGGTGTAGAAGCTCCCATTGGGGGACGGCTCATACAATCCGGCTCTGATGGTTTGTGTCCATGTCACTATAGAGCTAACTATTCGAGCATTCGCAGTCGTCCAAGCTCGTGTTGATGAGCTATACGACCAGTATGCTGGCCTGCAATCTGTTACATTATTGAGATCTGTGAATGTTAGCCCAGAGCTACTATTTCTCTAGCGAAAAACCTACCAACAGTGCCATTCAAAAAGGGTATCGTTCCGTTGGGTGCAGCTGCCAATGACATTGATGTATTTGTGATAGTAGTAGAAAGATTTGCTATGCGACCGATAAATACCCCATCGTTGGTCGAGTTTGAAGCAAGCGTGACGGCACCAGTCCAACTATGCGATGCGCGTGTTGTAAGGCCATAGAGGGTTGTGGAGACATAAACGGACGTCACAGAAGCCGTTACATTAGCTGCACTAGTTGAAGAGCTCAGAGAGCTTATCAGGGTACGGTTTGCAGTAGTAGAATCTAAATGAGCTATTCAGCAGATTATGACATGAAACAAGAAATCGCTATCTTACTAGTAAACCCACTACTACTCTGCAAAGCTAGCGACCTTGCGAGCCAGTTCATCTTAATAGTACTCTCGAATGCCCATCCTTCGCGTCGTCTCCATATATCATAACGCCCAAAAATCAGGATCTTGGTCTATGGGGGCCGAGTACTCTTCGTCTTTTGCTGACATCGACAGGGTCTGCATTTATAGTACGATTTGACATAGCCTATCCGCTGTCGGGCCAATCAACATGCGAGCTGAGCAGAAACGTTATACTTGTTCCAGATAGTGGATGCCGAGACCATAAGCACTTGCTCCTCAAAATTGCGACGAGGCTTGGAAGTCTTGGTTCTTGATCCCTGATCGTTTTCCATACACCAGGCCACTTCGTTGTCCATTAATAGTATAGCGGGTCAGTCGAGAATGTCTCTGCATATGTACAGGGAACATTTGCCCATATTTATGCGATCTTGGGCTCAATCTCATGGAGTGAATTAAAAATTCTAGAGGTAATTATTTTTTATTTCGGTATTTTACGTTGGGGGGTTTAACTCGATTTCAACACTGATGTTAATGATTTTTCCCATAAACGTGCACAAGATGGTACTCAAACAAATACATTGGACTGCTCAGCCCAAAAAGGTCTAGCGTCAAAAGCACGCTACCCAAGTGCCACGAAGTCCAGCTACTCACCCTGATGCCTAACGAGCTGGCCGTTAACAACCACAATACGCGATCTCCATAACCTACTCATTCTATCCTAGTATAATTATATGCCCTAAAATGACACACCCCAACTGATCCTCGAACAGGAACTACTTTGTGATCCACTGTTGATGCGCAGGATTCTCGTAGGGTGAGCGAGTGGCTCGGCGGCACCGTCTTACTCCACATATTCCGTCCAGAATGAATCCTCCTACACACCTTACCGAGGTCTTCCAGGAGTATAATGTTTACGCACACCCTTTCATTCCGGAACAACTACGACAAGTCAACAGAGAACCTGGCACGATAGCTACGACCCCATCAAGACACTTTATCGACTTTCACCAATATGTGCAATCCTTTGCGGGATCTAGTCTCTTGCCAGAGGCACCTATACCGCCCCCACAAAATCCTACCAGCATTACTCATTCGATATCACAACAGGGACCTACTGCCGCTGGATACTTCAGCTACTTTTCTTCCATGTTGATAGATGAAATCGAGGCTCAACAGAAGGAAAACGAAAGCTTGGCAATGTATAGGGTTCACATACAGAGTTCAGAGGAGAACCTTCTCTCCATTTCGGTACCGGGGTTAAGAGAAGAGAGTCCTCGTGTCGAACTTGGCGATACGCTAGAGCTCAGGCAGCTTTGGGGCGAGCAGCACGCATACTTCCAACCGTATATCCAGTTCCCTAGACTTCTATGGACTGGAATAATTCACCATGCGTCCGTGTATGGTATTCATCGAGCTGAGGAGCGAGTATACTTACGTGTCGATGGATGGGATCCGAGTTCGCTGAAGAACTCACATGTTCCAACATGGGTCAATGTCGTATTTCCTCTAAAAAGAAGGCCTCTTCATATTGGCTGGTCAAGTCTCATTTTTATTAACGATTCCCTGAGCAAAGCGCTGCATGCCTCGTGGGGAGATCTCAGGCAGGGAGACCATATAATGGCTCAAAATAACCTTATCGACAGAATGAACGGTTTAAATATCAATTTCAACCCTCTGAACAGCCAAGTCACAGGGATCAACGGCCATAGTCGCACCGAAAAACGCAACGAATGGATCCGCCGCATGCTTTTCCCGCTCGAAGAAGACGGAGAGATCCAGACTGAGCTTCGCAAGATTCCACAGCGGAAACTATTTGACGCAAAAGTGAACTATGAACAAGCACATGCTATCGACTCTGTGTGTATGGATGACTACGGCTGTCTTCCATATCTTATCTCTGGTCCACCAGGCACTGGAAAGACAAAAACGCTTGTTGAAATGGCGATGCAGCTTCTCGAGTCTCACATGGCAGACCATATATTGATATGTGCGCCTTCAGAAGCTGCCGCTGACACTCTAGCACTTCGCTTGCAAGTATACCTGAATCCTTCGCAGTTACTTCGACTCAACGGCCCTTGGCGCGCCGACAATGAAGTGCCACTCGCACTTATGCAGAACACGCACATGGAGAATGACATGTTTATGCTGCCTCCATTCAAGCAATTCATGACTTACAATATAGTCGTAACCTCTTGTAGAGACGCGTCCATTTTGGCAGACGCACACCTTACGAACACCAGTCTTTGGACGCTCGAGAGAAACATAATATCAGCATTTCATCCCGAAAGCAATGTTGCACCACCAAAGTTGCACTGGGGAGCTCTCCTCTTGGATGAAGCAGCACAAGCAACTGAACTGGACGCACTACCAGCACTCAGCGTCGTTTGTCCACCATCCGAGTATCCATCCGACATGGCCCAGCCACGCTTTGTCATGGCTGGTGACGAAAATCAACTCGGTCCCAAAACTGCCTCCCTCGACTCACGTTTCTCGATATCTCTATTTGCTCGACTATTTTCCCGCACGCTCTATAAGAACCATCCACTCTCCCGTCACAACACTAAACCTTCGACTGCCCCAGTCTTGAAAAAGAGCATGCTCCCCATAACATATCCACCTTTCACTAATCTCGTCCGCAACTACCGCTCACATCCCGCGATCCTTGGCGTTCCTAGCTCCCTCTTTTACAACGATACTCTTCTCCCGGAAGCCATCATCCCTCAAACCGCCCTGCAAACCTCGCAGCTCTGGCGTGGTCGCAAATGGCCCGTTTTATTCATTCCTCACACACACGCTGATGAAATCGAGCGCGACGGTGGCGGCTGGTACAACGTGCGTGAGGCGAGTATGGCGTGTTCCATCGCCGCTCACCTGATTCGACAAGACGGTGTCAGGCAATCCTCTATCTGCATCATTTCTCCATTCGCAGCGCAGGTCAAGCGGCTGCGGGCAACTCTGCGATCGTCGGTGTACGGGTTCCGGGAAGTAAACATTGGCCCGCTCGAGGCGTTTCAGGGGCTCGAGAAGCGTGTCGTTATCATCTCAACGACGCGGACGCGTGAACGATTCCTCGATCAAGATAGGCAACGCGGGCTAGGCATCGTGGGGCAGCCACGAAAGATGAATGTGGCGCTTACGCGGGCAAAGGAAGCATTAATTGTGCTAGGGAATCCGTATCTGCTAGCAAAAGACAAGTGGTGGAGAGAGTGGCTGGCGTTTTGCTGGCAAAATGGGCTAGTGGCCGATGATGAGGGCACCTGGGATGGCAAGGCTGTGCCAAGGGAGAAAGTGGGTATTTTGGAAAAAGCATTGTTGGCAAAGGAAACGAAGTTTTCCGAGAGCAAAGCTTTGGGCGCCGCGGCAGGGGACCACGGCTATGGACCTGATCCGGATCAAGAATGGATTGAGAGTTTGAAAGAAGCCATGGAGGAGGAAGATGACGATGAAGATTACGAAGGTTATGATGATGATGATGATGATGAGCATAGGGATGATCAACACGACGTCATGACCTTGGCCACCCAGAATATCTTGAATAACAACAACTCGAATCCAGCACTCTAGCACGAAGATGAGGACAACTAAGATGAATGTTGAAGATATTGATGACAAGTTGCATTAGAAAGAAGTATATATGGCAAGCATTGGACGGATTTGCTTCTGTGAATAGAGAAATTGTTTAGATGTAGGGAAACAGGGAAAAGATATCAACTTTGGATGAACTGGGTTGAGGCGGTAAGTAATGGTGACATAATTGTCGTGAATAAATACCTATACAAGTCTAGGCCTTTAGCTTTGTGATCTGCTTTCGTTAGCGGCCTTCTTATCATTCGGTCATTTGGTCAACACCCTCCGATCCGTATTCTTCGAGATTAAACCCAGCTGTTTCAGTGGCTTAGAATCCATAATGCACATTTGGCTATGTTCCCTGCGCAGAAGCCTGGAGATAAATTCTCCATTGAACGAGGCCGTCAGTACCGCGGTGCCTATGATGATCGGTGGTGACAAGAAGAGCCAGGACTGTTGAAATCATAAACTGTATATCATTCTAGAATAATCCCATCACTTCATGGAAATGAATTCAGCTCACATAAACGTGGTCCTTTCCCCGTTGTCCCACGCCTTCTGCTGAAGTATTTTTGAGCCACCTCTCCCAGATCATTTCCCTTTATTACGCCTCTTTACTTTTCTCACCCCACCTCAACAGCCTTTCCATACCCGGTCTTACATTCCCTATATACTACCAGTATTTGCTTCGTATGCTTGTTTCATCTGGGCCTTGAAGCGCAGGTAAATTTGCTCCATAGACAAACCGTTATACCTTAGTGGACGGCAAATTAGGTTATAACTTGCAACACCAGCAAACCAAGTCATAAGCTCAGCATTCTTGTCTATGTCATGAAGGAAAAATATGAAGACTCCGATTCTGACACCCAACTCTAGGAACCGCCTTATTACAAGGCCGAGGGTGGCCGGTGAGGCACATGTAGCTTATAGAACCTTACCTAAATTTTAGACAGATACTCGAGTACATTCGCACTGAGCTTTATGGTGTTCTAGACCAGTTTTATTAGTAGAATCAGTAGAATCTAGGCAACAGCAATACAGGTATACTTTTAGTAGTCGTAAGACAAATATGGTCCATAGAGCTTCCAAGATCCAGTTGTCATCAGCTATCACGTCCATGTCAACGTCTTACCTATCCGGTCCAGTTTCTGTTAGCTTTCATTTTGATTGGCTTTCGTGAGATTGTTTTAGTTTTTAAAATGTTCATAAAGTCATTGCTGCAGCATCAAGTCATGTTATGTGATGCCAGCCTGAATTCGCTTCGGTCGTGATTTCGATACTCGCAATTTTGCATTCCACTTTCACCGTTTTACTCCTAGTATTATCCACCTCAGCTGTGAATTATAGCAAATATATTAAGGATCCCATTTCAGACGTGGGGTCTGGGGATATATTCTTAGATTACGTCGCTTCGAATAAGCAGCACAATAAATGCAATTTATTAGGTAGATAACAAAATGCTCAGCGACAGGCACCAAATGTTCTCGGGAACAGCAGCACCAATTTCAGCCTAGCTCGTAGCTATTCCTAAAGGGAGTCTTCCCTTTAGCATTGGGATGGCGTTCAGATGCTCTTCACAGTCATACTTACGACGATACCTGGGGTCTTCTTCGCTGGATCGGTCCCATAGATACCGCAAACCACGACATACTTGTCGTCATCCTTATAGGAGCTCTGCACATAGTCAAATCTTTGGTGAAAAGTGCGACGCATGTCGGGCTAGCGGCATAAACGTCATCAGAATAAGTGCACGGCGGGACGGACCTGATGTTTGTTATGCCAGAGATAGAGACATGGAAAAATACGGAGGCTTTGCACCATTCCAGTTGTTTAAAGTATACCGTTCTATTCCTGAACTGTTCAAGGACGCGCTGTGTGGTGCTACGCTTTGTAGTATTTACTGTCATTTATGACTATCTAAAGTTGTCTACTCAATAACATTCGAATATCTCTTTATTATATGGTTCTACTCCTTGCTTTGGTGTCTCGCTCTCGTATAAGCCCAGGCTTCCATATTCTCCACCCTAATTTTCATCAAATTCATGAGGGTATTTTTAAATATATCATTCTAAGTTTGTATAGCTACTAGAGTGTCTCTGGACATGGGTTTAGTAAATCAATCTTCTCCACACGGGGCTTGTACTTATTTTCAATTACGGGCTGGCTATAAATGCCGCTCAGCAATGCTAACTAGGTATACCAAGTCCTAATTCCCTGGGACATTCGAAAAGAATAGCGGAGAGAGGGAAGTCTTCTACGGCTCTAAGTATCGCAGCCCGCGCTACTCAATACTGGCATAACTGTGATGGGTCTAGGGGTTAAGGATTCAAGGCCAGATAGACAGTCGCTGCATGGTAGTCATAAATTATTCGAATCTTTACGATAATTATGCATCAAGAGTCGCTCAGGTAGTTGAATCTCGATACCTAAGAGAGTAGCTAAGAAATCAGTTACATGAAAGACAGCTAACGTATTAATTATAGCAACGCCTACATCGACTTAGGCTGTGGCAGTTTCAATATCGGACGTTTTTATTCTCTACTTTACATAAGACCATCTGGTTACCTTCCCACCGCCCTACTTTAGAGCTGTTAAATCATCCTTAAACAAAGCTATCCAATGATGAAGCAGCCCAGCAACAACTCATCGCACACACCGAGCAACAGCGCGCTACCACCACAGGTCTACAATCCCCAAGCGGCAAGCGCACAAAACCCGTATTAACGTCTAGTAGCGGGCCGCTCAACCCAGACCCACGGGATACAGTGGATACTAATGCGCTCCGTGAGATAGCTGCCGCGGTTCCGAACTGAGTGATGGACCTACAGGTTACCCTACAGGATACCAACGCGCAGGCAGATTTCAATGAGTTAGGCGCTAAGCCACAGGCTCTAATGCTGCGTCCGCAGGAAATGGGCAAAAGGCTATGCTGATACACCAACAATCGCTCCATCGTAGTGCAGGCCATCGAGAAGCTGACGCCGAAGAAGCACCTGAGCGGCGATGCGCAGTAAAAGTTACTCTGTTTATGGTACGAGTGAAGTCGGATAGGGCAACTGTCATATCGTGGGAGTGTTCCACCTTGGAATTCAAGGTATAGGGTAGCTGTGCGTAGCTGATGCGCCTATCCACCGGGCTCTGGAGCCGGATAACCTCTATCTACGAACCCAGGGCGGCTGATTATCGCGACTATTGTAGAGAGGGCGCTTGGAGGCGTATCGCTTGTGCCGCTTGTACCGCTTAGCCTAGGTGCGGCCCAGCGGCCCTCCAGGGTAACGGCTATGGTAGGTGACCCTAATCGTACTACTAGTGTATACCCGAGTGTATTACGTGCCGACTATAAGTAGGACTAGAGCTCGAGACCGGTAGAAAAATTCGCTCTTAACTGACCCTCTGCAAGAGACTGCCGGTGGAGTCGAGGGTAAGGCTTACAAGTAAAGGGGGGGATTTTATCCCTACCTTTGCCTCTATAACTTAGACGTCTAGGATTATCTCAATAGTAGCTATACTAAGTCTAAGATTCTATTAATTTCAAGTCGACAATACAACTAGATTAGGCCCTACGTTCAAAGACAATTTCAATAACGGTTGAGATATTTGGGACTCATCAGCAAAGGCAAAACAGCACATAAACATCTTCGCTCTATCTTTCTCGTACGCTTTAGAGGCAGGACAAAGTATGTTAAAAGGTATTGCGCACATCTCTGGATACTAGATCATAAAAATAGCTCCGGTACCGACACGCCAGGCGCTCAGGGATGGTTCCCCTGTGCAGGTACTGAATGACCCCATTGGCAATTCGGACAGACATAGTGTGTCACTGGCTTAAATAAACTCGTCTGAAACCACACTCGCCATCAGAAACATGTTGGCAAAGTATGGCGAAGAACTCGGTGTATACCTACTTCTTGTTAGACGGCGTAAAGCCAAATTAGTGCCAGTTCCAGTAGCAAGCCCGGAAAAGGAAGGTCAAACAGGGCTTCGAAGCTATGTGTTTTGTTGTGGTTTAGTCCAAGCTGCCTAGACGAGATGCATCTGCCTAGTTAAGCTCCACCAAGCTTTTTCAATCAAAAGCCGCATATAAAAAAAACCGCGAGACTGAAACGCTGAAACATCAAGGCGACAAACGGAAGTTGGTTGACGAAATTTCTCGAAAATGGAAGGCAATAAATAGCATGTTGGGGGGCCATTGGTTTGGCAGTAATGAAGGGAGGTCAGCAAATGATGATTGTCGCAGACAGTTGATGACGCCGGGCAGGGACCAGGCGAGGGAATCCTTCTAGGCAGAGCGCAGGGCTTACCCAGATATGCAAAGTGTTACTTATGGAGAATGCATACAGTTGTCTTATTCGAAATGAGTCGGCGTACGGTTCATGCAGCGGCGCCTCAATCAGGCCCCCTGCACAGCCGAGGTCAACGGCGTGAGCAACCCACATGGAGCAGGCGGGCCAGCGCAACGGGACCGTCTCGAAGCCGGTTGAGGCGAGTGCATCCAGGAACCAGGACGCGGTAATATCGGTGGGTGGCGCGAGGCCGCGCTGAGCCAATTCTTGGCAGAATCTTGGCACCTTCCACAACCATGCTTGATGATGCGAGTTCCTTCCCAACGCGTATTAGCTGCACTTGGCAACATCCTACACAGTTCAGGGTAACCACTTTCGCCACTTTTCTAGGGGCTTGGGGCTTGCCATCAAGAGGCATATCCTCGGAAAGGCAATTGACCTGGTGCACCGCGCTGGTATAAGATTGCGGGATGCCGCCAGTGACGGACCACCAGGACGGCAGTGAAATCTTAAGCTCATCGCCACCATGTTGTCCCAGGTGCCTCACGTGAAACTGCTGGTAGCATCCGCTGCCCTCTTAGGCAGTGTGATCTCAACACCACTTCTCAGCGTTCAGTCGGCCAGTAAGTCCCCTAGGCTATCAATTGGATGCAGGAGTTGACGATTGATCCAGGAAATGGCGTGTACAGACGCACTCCTGGTAGCCTTCACAGTGGGGCGCGACCACCTCCGTTCGATGGCACGTGGTCAGCCTCGTCCTCGCAGCTCTACCGCCGCCAGGACGAGGATGTCTGCAATACGGAATCTTGCAAGTCCTTTGCTGATTCCGTAATTGCGGGACGTGCTCTCAACTACACTGATGTCGACCCTTGCACCGACTTTGCTACCTACACTTGTGGCAACTGGTGGGCTACTCACGACTTCAGAGCGGACCAGAGTAACATCGGTGTCCTTTCTATCATGGCTGATGTCAACACGGCCCTAATGCGGACCATTCTGGAGTCACCTTATCCCTCGAACACCACCATTAACAGCACCTATGCAGGCGGAAATGCTACCAATCTCGACAAGGCCAACTTCGAGAAGATGATTGCAGGCTACGACTCGTGTATGGACACTGATGCTATTGATGAGGCCGGTGCCAAGCCTCTCCAGGATATCTTGAAGGCTTACGATGAGCTTGCATTGACCGATGGATACAGCACTTCGGATCTCACCGATAAGCTCATATGGGTCCAGCGATATGGTGGAAGCGGTATTGTGGGAGCTGTTACCTGGGCTGATGACAAAACCCCCAACATCACTACGGTGGCTCTTCAGGCTGGCACTCTCGGACTCGACGCCAAGGAGTACTATACTGATGACGAGGCCATTGCTAACTACACGACTGCCATCGTTGGAATGTTCGATATTCTGTATGGCGAGGAAGAGCACGACAAACATGCCAACTTGGCCAAAGAGATCGTCTCTTTCGAGAAGGCTCTGTCGGCTGCTACTCCCGATCCTGCCGATGCGTCCAGCGTTGAATACTACTACAACCCTACGTCCATCTCCAAGGCGGATGCTCTCCTTCCCGAGATATCTTTCTCGCGTCTCATCAAGGCCTTTGCTCCTAGCAACTACACTCTTGACACCGTCCTCGTACTCACTCCTGATTATTTCCCCCAGGTGTCCTCCATTCTCAAAAATACTACCACCGAAGCCATCAATGGCTATCTAGAGTGGGTCCTTGTGCAAAACTGGGCTCTTCGCCTCTCTGATAAGGTCAACGTACCCTACCGTCGTCTGCAGAACGAATTGACCGGCCGAGCTCCTGATGCCACTCCTGAGCGCTGGAGGACCTGCTTCAACGACATTGATACCAATATCCCCTGGATTGAGAGCGCTTTCTACGTCCGTGAGGCCTTCAGCCCTGAAGCCAAGACCTTCGGCGAGCGCATCATCACTGACATTGAGAATATTTTTGCCGACAAGCTCGGAAAGTACGCATGGATGAGCGCAGATGTCAAGAAGAAAGCCATCCAAAAGGTCCGCAACATGGTCGAGAAGATCGGCTACCCGGACATCTCCCCCAATGTGCAGGACCCCAAAGCCCTCGCCGACTTCTACGCGTCCCTCTCTGTTACTCAAGACTCCTGGTTCCAGAACGGCCTCGCGTACAATAATTTCTCCCTCGCAAACTCCTGGAACGATCTCCTGCGACCCACCGATAAGGACCGTTGGTTCATGACCGCACCCACTGTGAATGCATACTTCAACCCTCCTACCAATGAAATTGCTTTCCCGGCTGGCATTATGCAGCAGCCGCTCTTCAACCTTGATCTTCCCGAATACGTCTCGTATGGCGCGTTCGGTGCCGTTGCAGGCCACGAGCTCACCCACGCTTTCGACAACAGCGGCAGCCACTACGACGAAACGGGCGCGTACAGCGACTGGTGGGACAACTCCACCCTCGCCAACTTCGATAATAAAACAAAGTGCTTCGTCGACCAGTACGCCAAATACTCCGTCGTCACGCCCGCCGGCGAGGAACTTCATGTTAACGGCCAGCTCACTCTCGGCGAGAACATTGCCGACGTCGGCGGCCTAGCAGCCAGTTTCGCGGCGTGGCAGGCACGCAATACCGAGAAGCCCAACCAGTTGCTTCCTGGCCTGGAGGAGTACACTCGCGAGCAGCTTTTCTATCTCTCGTTTGGCGGTGTGTGGTGCGGAAAGAGGAGGCCCGCGGAGGCGGTGCGCAGGATCTATTCGGACCCGCATTCGCCGCCCAATGTGAGGATTCTGGGGACTGTGGCGAATCAGAGGGGATTTAGGGAAGCGTTCAAGTGTCCTTCCAAGGAGCCGACCTGTGAGCTGTGGTAGTTTTTGATAAAAGTTAACGCGAATGAAAATTTTGTGATCGGTTCAATTTTAGCCTTCTGTGGACTTGAAGGATATCCATAATGTCTCATACTACATGTCGCTAATTGACAGCAGTTTTAATGTAAACACGGGGATAGGTGTTTTTTCTCTCCCCAAACCCCCATATCCCTAGATGTAGTCGATGGTTTATGGATTGAATACTTTGAGTCACCGTATAGCAGGGAAACACTGCTGCCCTTGATATCATTTTTTAGTCGACTCAGAACAAAAATCTTGTTATCTATTTAAATCATATAAAGTTTACTATTTACATTGGTAGATGTTGAAATACAAATACAATTTGTAAGTACTTTGCAGAAAGATTAATAGTATATATACCTTTCGGTTTGATCCAACATTCAAGACGGTTTGAATCAGCAGTGGGTGCCCTTAAAACAATTGTTACCAACACAGCAGAACTGTTTTCCTTTGGGGACTATAAAAAGGCGTTATATCCAGAATGACCATTTCTCTTACCAGCTTTTCTCGCCACAGTTCATCATTCTCGCCACTTCCGGCCGTATCAATTCGTGTTCCTCTCCCAGTTCATCCAATCAATTATAGCAAGAAATTCCGTCTACTGCTTTCTAGTCGTGAAAGAAGACTCGCGTATTGAAATTTTGTTGACTGATATAGACCGCTGTAGTATGAAAAGATCGACGATGAAAAAAGGAATCTAAATAACTTCCTTCTCTAATATTACAGGATTGCTCTTGGAACCATAAATAAGGACGAGTACAATAAATCTAATACTATGTATAGTTTGGAGTGACATTTCTAGCTCGTTAAGTAATATAGTACATTTTCTATTGGTACGAACTCAATATAAAAAGGGTACAGTGTCTGGGGCTGTCCAAAGCATCAAAGGTCTAAAGCTGCACGGGTTCAGAGGATCTTTCAGCCTTACTCTTTCATGAATTATATGCTCATGTTGAAATTAAGTTTTTGAGTCGATGATTGGGAATCTTAAGGTTCTCCTGAGTAGGATCGGAAGAATAAGAAATCGAAATTTAATGGCTTCTTGAACCGACTCACAAGCTCAATTTGGGTGGCATGCCTTCGTGTGAAAGGGCAAGACAGATCGTTGGGTTATTCTCAGAGTTTTGGAGTAGTATTTTTTCTCTTTCGTAGCTATTATTCACGACATGGACCGGCGTCCTACTAGTGCGATAAACCAAAGTGCGTAAAGATAAACCTCTCAAAGAATGATATTTAAAGTGCTTGATCCGGATGCTATACTTTGTGGTTATAAGATTCTTGAGAAAATATATGTATCTCTGAGGATATATCTGTATTTTGCCTCTTCCACGGCGTGACACGATAACAGGCAAGGCTTTCCAGAAACAACACCGGTCTCTCCTGATTGCTGCGCTCAACATATATGACTTTTTGCAGCCTTGAAGCTTTTTTGATCCACATCAAAATCCACCTTGACACATAACCACAAAAAAATTGACCGGCTCTGATACTTCATCAGTTGTGCTGTAGGCGCGCAACGAGGCTGGCTGGCATCACGAGGCGCAAGCGAAGGCATGCGGCTCACAAGACCCCTCTCGGCCAGGCCGGGGCAATATATAAGGCATTTCAGCCTGCCCCAGGCACGAATTTCCTGCGCAGCCCCATTTTTCGCCCCGAACTGCCTTGCACGCCCCTCACGAGCCACCTAGCTCCCTTAATTTCTGAAATTACGCAACGGTTATCGGATAGTGTTTGCAGACCATGGTGGACCCGCCTAAGCGCAGCCTCACTGGTGTCACTGGTACCTCGAAGCTCTTCCCTTTGCCCAAAAGGGCTGACAGCTTTGCATTCACGAAAACAAAAAAACAGCGAAAGCTGAAGAAGGCCGAAGTATCAAGCTATAGGCTTGCCAATAACGATAAGAAACAAGAGTTGGAGAAGTGGTTGTTGGGAAGGTTTCATGTGGACAAGGCTGAGCTGAAGCTGGAGCTTGTAGGCAAAGTCATTCAAACTTTTTTGCAATGCGCTAAACTTAGCAGAAGCGTGATTGGTATATATTCTATATTCCTGACGAGGACAATCTGAATAAAGTGAGCCGAAGATGATGCGACAGTTACTGGCGCTAATGTTCGATAGGAAGATAATGATACGATCGAAGCTATGCGCCCTATGGACGAAGAGGAGTAAAGGTGGAACATTAAGGCGGGATGTAGACACATGTATAGGCGTAGCCAAGGCGATTTTCAGGTGCGATGGGTTCCTATCGGGTCATCCACAACTGTTGCCTGCATCCTATAAGACCTGTGACAGAAGCGTTCGATGCGAATATGTTGCCCTTGCGGACTCAGATGGAATAGCTTTACGAGGCAGATTCAGCCGTATTCCCGTCTTGGGGTCGGTTTCCGGTGGGCAAACAGTGTCACCGGACTTGGCCACCCCCACGTGGCTTAGCTTATCGCCCCTTCAGGGAGCAGGCCCGATGCGAATATCTTGTGGACTTATCCTTCAACATTAAAGCTTGTAGTTATGTCTCTATTATAAATCATTCATTCCCATAGTCTCAACACCTACAACAGGCTTTCAAGGTTCAATCTACTTTCGCTCGGAGCTGGAATAATTCACTACTTATAAAAAATGGCTCAACAAACACAATTAGCTGCATTTAATCAATCATGGCAGAAGTGTAATGACTACCCACAAAACCTACTTTACAAAACTCACTACAGAGGAGCTTTGAAAACCTACGAAGAACGGTTAGAAACTGCAGACCCCGCTTTCCTCACTCAAGATCCCAAAGAGGTGAAAATCCATTTCCGTGATTGGGATGAGACGAGACAGGGTAAGGAATACCTGGAAATAAAAATCGAAGCGTACGCTAACCTTTGAAGGATTTGTCAATTCAGAAATAACCAGTGAAGACATGCTTCGAAAACATTTAAGCGAAGAATTACACCCCGATCCATCAAATGGTGACATGATCTGGAAATTGGTAGCCCGGAAAGATCCGAGATGTCGTTTTGTGTATGAAGAGAACTTGTTCCGTTGCCATCGTTCGTTGCTAAATATCCACAGATTTCTCTTCAGTGGAAGCACAACAAAGCCTTTAAAGATAACACCACGACTACTTAAACGCCTTCTTACATACCACCAAGTAATGCCGGAGATAGTGGAGTTTCTTACAGTGTTCGCTCGCCGTCCAGAAAATCGTGAGCTAGGTTTCAGTGGTTTTTTCGATCAGACCACGCTCTCACAAAAGAAAACTAGCTGCCAATCTCCAGGAGCATCTCAGCAGGTGGTAGCGAACACAAGACAGCATCTTGTATCTCGGTCAGGAGTTCCTCGTGGACCTGCTGTAGTTGCATTAGGCCGAAGCGGCAAGCAATATCAATTATGCTATAATCTGAGCAGAGTCATTCCGAGAGAAGAGGACTGGTCGGTACAGCAGAATCAGTTTCATCATCAATTTGATCTTCTTGAAGGCACATCATTATGGATCAACGCGATAGGCAGTTTGAAAGATTACCGGAGGGAAGTTACTGAGTTAACAGGTGGACAAAATGGCAAGCCAGAAGATTTATCATTTCAGAGCCGCGAAAGTGCCTATGAATCTAGCCTCACAGTACACCTTATGAATTGCCACTGGGCTTCCAACGACTGGAGAGCTTACATTCGGTTCCTAGAAGATAATGTTGAAGAAAAAGTTAGTATTCGCTTTATAAACACCAATGCCACAGCTGACATGTTCAAGACCAGGGATATTTTGACTTCTGAGTGGCATAGCGAGAGCTCCACACCTGAAACTTTAAAAGACGTTCAATATTTTGAAGAGAAGGCCATTACGGCCGCCATGATACTCGAGGCGAATATTCAGTGCATGACACTACTCAAGGTGTTCTATGAAAATATTTTAGAAAACAATGATTTTGATTTGAAGGACCAATGCGCCGAAGCGACTTTTGCTTTTGCGCAGCAAATGAGCAATGCAATACATACCTTTACTGGTCTTCTAGGGCGCGCAAAGTTTCTAGTAGACATAACGGAGAATAAAAAGAATTTAGTAAGCAGCAAGTGAATAAGTGACACTGATTATAGTGCTGACAATATTTACCAGTTACTCCAGAAGCTGCAAAGCAATGCAACCAAAAAGATGGAGGATTTAACCACCATGTCGTATCGAGAAGCCATTGTGATGAAAGTTATTACTGCCGGAACTTTCGTCTTTCTCCCAGCTACCTTTGTCTCGGTAAGAATTACCCTTTCTGTTCATATGCTGTGCTAATCGACAATAAGACGTTTTTTAGTACCGATGTTGTGAAATACCAAGGTTCTCCTGGTGGAAAGGGTAGCTATTCAGGAGTGGCACTAGCAAGATGGCTTGAAGTGACCATACCACTGACAGCATTGACGTTGGTGTTGGGCTTTTTAGCGTTTTTCCTAGCGGACAGAAGGCGAAAGAAGCGTCTTCCTTTGTTGGATGGCGAAAAAGAACCCTAAGGCATTCAGAGGGCAGTGTAAAGTAGAGCTACGTCAAGTGAGATCTTGGCAAAAAATAGAGTTACGAATCATTTTGACAGCACAATGACCCACAAAGGTTTATTGGCCAAAGAAGCAATATCGTATGCCGCTAGTCATGAAGTGCATGTGGCTGTGCTCGAAGGAGCCGGGATTGTGGGGACGCGCCAGATCACGCCAAACGGCTCCGCCCGCCTCAGGCCTCGAGCTTGGACACTCTTATTCCAACTCCCAAGGCACCCTTCATGTAATCGATGTGATGTTGCAGCAACCTCACCTTTGGCCGAGGAAAACCTCCGTATTTCTCCAGAACGTCATGTTCTTCTCCTACTTCGCCTCACTGAGGCGCTCGCCAACCCACCCAAAAGCGGTATGGTTAGAAGGGGAGCTGACCGCCGGCCGACCCTCAAGTGTTGCCTTCAGGCCAGCCTTGTGGTCTGCTGAGCTTTTCAATAGGAATATTTTGACATCTTCCCTCCCATTGCAGTTCAGCTGCTTCCCCGGCCCGTCCACTCTTCCCGCTGCTATACACGGGTTCCGTCTAAACCCTACGCCTCCTCCTCGCACGCTTCCTACCATCGAGTACCTCGGTCGCTCAACCCCCGTCTGTAGAATCGCGTATCCCTAATTTCGTCCTACGAGTAGTCTTCGACCTACATCCAATGCGCCGCCATGATCTCGTTGCGCGTTAGCCCTACGCAATGGAATGAGCAGTTTCGAAGGCAACTGCAGGAACACACTGTCATACCCGAGTGGGCAGTCGGTCAAGGTCAAAGCTATGTCCGTATGAAAGGCCTTGACAGCTGGGTGCGAGAAAACGTTCGCAGCCTGATCGATGCAACTCACACACAACATCGCATCGACGAGATATATATCCAGGCTACCCCGGAGATGATAATCCGTGACAGGGATCCATGTATAGTTACATTTTGTATCCTGTTAGAAATCGGCCAGGGTCACCTAATATATGGTGTTCAACGCGAAGGCATAGCCGACGCAAAACTACCTATTGCACCTGGACTATTGGAGGAGACATTCATGCGCATCGACGAACATCATGGTGCAGTATTTGCACAAAGATTTCATGAGGCGCAGTGGAAGTATTGCCCGTTGATATTCGATTCGAACATAGACAAAAACTTCCCTGCGGAGCAGGTTTTTCCGATCTGTAGGAAGAGGGAAATTGGGCGCGGTGGACAGGCTCGAGTTTTCCAAATCCTAGTACAAGAAGAGTACGTCACGCCCAACCTAGTCGGTCGGTTGGCCAAAGACGAACATACTCGTATAGAAGACAACAAGTTTGGCTGGGTAAGTCAACATTACCTAGAGTCATCCTGACTTCGACTAACTTGCACAGTGCTACCAACTTGCTCTGAAGACATTTGAGAGCAAGGAAATGGCGTACTGGGCTAATGAAAAACGCGCGTTCGGAGCTTTGCGTCATAACAAGGGCATGATTCAGTGCCTGGGACACTTCAGTGTCAGAGATTCAGCCATGTATTCCTTGCAACCACTACCGTTGAGCGGAACGATGAATATCTTACTCGAATACGGCCGATTTGATTTAATGGGCGTATTTCTTTATCGCTTCCCTCCAGTCAGTTCGTCGGAAATCGAAGGATTTTGGAGGTCTCTAATAGAAGTGGTTGATGCTCTCAAAGGCATTCATGATATTAAGACCCAGAACGGAAGATGGCATGGGTAAGTACTCTTCAGATGACCGCGTTCCAAGACATGCGAACTCACTGTGACTTAGTTGGCACAATGATATTAAACCAGAGAACATCATTGTGGTCCATGACCGATATAAGCTCGCAGATCCTGGTTTCGCCAAATTTCAGAAATCTTTAGAAGACACTAGCTCGGCCCCCAAAACCGTTGCTCTTGGAGGGACGGACACGTATGGTATGCCATATTGCATTGAACTGATCACATGATATTGGCTTACCAGCTCAGGGGCACCAGAACGATATGCAACGAACGCTGAAGTGACCCAGAGTGTGGACCTGTGGTCTATAGGGTGTATCTTCTCTATAGCGGCGACTTGGCTGGCTCTCGGCTACCAAGGAGTCTGTCAATTCGAATCAATCCGGAAGAGGGCCATCTCGACCATTGTTAAGAACAAAGGGAGCAAGCACGATAAAACTGTAATCATGGATGGTGACTTCTTTCATGATGGAAAGAATGTGCTTTCCAAGGTTCGAGAGTGGCATGTATACATCAAAGCGTCCCTTCGCAAATCAGATCACATCACAAGTTCGATCCTCGACTTAACCGAGAAAGAACTACTCATTCCGAATCGTACCATAACAGCAAGGAAGCTATACATGGAACTCAAGAAGCGTTTGGATGATCATAAGGGAGCGGGGTTTCCCGAAGGGCTAGAGAGTCTTATGGAAACACTTCTCGAACTGGATAACGAGGCTCTAAGTGTGCCTTCCCAGAACGCTAGCACAATCTCAGCAAAACTTCCTCAACTGTCTACAATCAATCGCTTGGACGTTCCTGTCCAGCTGCTTAAAACTGCTGCGCGAAATGGGTCCCTTTCAAAACTGTCACGTGGTGGAAGCGCTCCTGAACATGTACCATATGAGGAGGGTGATCGGCCTTCCAATCAGAACTGGGTCAATCCCAGCGTCAGACGCAGGACTACTATTAAATCAGATGATGAGGCACTTCCCGATCCAAAGAACGTAATTCAGGCTCGTGAGCAGATGAAGGGGGACTGGTTCAATTTGAAGGTCGATGGCTACGTGGAAACTCATTTTGATAACAGAGACATCGTAAGTAGAAGCTTACACGTTCTGGGGTAAACTTAACTAATAACAGCAAGGTATTTTTAGTGGACAACTCGTACAGTATGTTGCCCTACTGGGACGATGCGACCTACTTGCTCGAGACCTTGGTCATGATCTCAAAAAAATTCGACAAGGATGGAATGGACCTCTATGTCACAGTCCCTCCCGCGAGAACCGAAACACTTTTCACCCCAGTCCTTAAAGGCGAGAAAAAGGTATCCCTATTCCGGGATGCTATGACTTGGCGACGTCCTACCAAAATCAAGGAAACAAAGACAGACATCATCAAACCTATCCAAAGCATCTTTAACAATTTTTTCAAAGACCTGGAAACTCGGAAGCCACCAAAGGCCAAGGTAAAGCGCTTTCCCAAGGGATCCGACAAGACAACCGACAAGACAAAAGCGCTAACACTTATTATCTTCACCAATGGCGTTTGGGCCGCGATGGAAGATCAAGATGCTATCAACGAATATGTTGAGAAACTTTTGAATGACTTGAAGCGTCGTCAGATCCTAAAAAGTACCAGCGATCGATCTGTTAGTATCGAATTTGTACAGTTTGGCGATGACCCTATTGTCACCGAACGCCTTCGTGCCTTAGACGACGGTATGGAGTTCAAAGGTTATCCGTAAGTCTTGCTAATGAATAGTGTGACTTTAGAAGGGTGCTGATATAACCTTTACAGGGACATAATTGATCACGAAATGTTCTCGATCAACGGCGATGTAAGAAAGATGTTACTGGGTAGCTTCGTTTCCGACATGGACGATGCCAAGAAGATCGTTCCCTCGAACGGATACCCAGTAGACGAATCTTCTGGGACGCAGAAACGTGATAATCGTCACAGCCTACATTACTAAGGTCCGTGATAAACCAGGCAGGAAACACACTTGATGACACCAAAGAATTTCCAATCCCACTAGCCACACTTATACTAGTAATGCGCGTCGTTGTACAACTAATCAATGCCTCGTGGATATTTTAGGCTTCTCTGAACCATACTCTAATACTGGAAGACAAGCAGCTCTGTCTTTCCAAGACACCTGGAGCAATAGCGTTACTGTCACCGATGGATACGAATGCGGGCCTTCATAAAATCTTCCTCGTTCTAATTGCCAGCTGAAGGGCGCTATTCCGAAGCACCATATCGTCCTGGTGCTCTTATCAATGATCCTTTCGGCTGCGTGACGCGCCGAAGCTGCCCGGTATTATGGTAGAGATGCCAACTAAACACGAAAACAACGATCATCGGTATCATTTTAGTCAAGGTCAACCTAACCGAGATGTTATTCACAAAGATCTTCAGGTAGTCCATCTTCTGAGTACCTTGGTTGATCTGCGCTTGCACACTGATGTAGCTTCGGAGTGACTCTATCGCCATGTGGAGATGATGATCAGATACGAGAGAAGAGTTGCATTTATGTTCTAAGCTGCCTAATGTTTTTGAGACGGGGTATAAGAAACCCGGGAGTCCGGCGTGGGTTGGAAAGACTGTTTGATAATCAGAGTAGCTTCGAATGACTAGTATCAAGCGACCTACACTATTAGGAAGCTCCGCATGAATCAGCTGTCTCCAATCGTCTTCATCTAATTTCTCAAAGCCATCATTATTGAGGAGTTTACCAAACATCACATTTGAATCGATTAGCAGTGGCTGCTCTGCAGTCCATGGTGTGCCCAGTAGTTTTCTCCGGCCGCTGTATGCTTCAAGTTTTAACATCGCTTGTATAGGCAAGCCGTTGTTCTGGACGACAGCAGCAAGCATGAATGATGCAGGGATGCCTTCTCTGAGCGCTCGATTCTCCTCCACGGCCCACTTCAGTCTGTGTATACGATTTGTTGAGCCAAAAGCCAACCCCTTGATCGATGTCTTACAATCTTCAATGTACTCTTCCTTATCTGCTACGCCGAGATTGACTCCAGCCTGTAGCGGTGTCGATGGTATGTTGACAAGCAGAGGTGCTTCAACATACTTTTTCCGAGATCTAGTAAGTTTTGTCACAGGGCCCTGAAGTAAAGCTGGACAATATTCGACGACGACCGGTTCTTTAGCTTTGGTTTCTACCTCCGAGTTGCCTGAAAAGCTGTCGAACGACAAATGAATGCCTGCTCTAACAATCCGCTGACTGCTCCTGCTATCAAACCAGAATGTAAACCTAAAGACAACAAGAACGGCAGATTTGTCTCTGAAGGTGCCATGCTGGATGAGGTTCACCCTGCATTCGGTGGTGCGGTTCTTCCGTTCGTCGTATAACGCCCTATCCGAGGTTTCGGTGACCGAGATCGGCTTCGCGGGCTGAGGTTTATCTAAAAGCCCCAGGCTTCCACTTAGCTGGTCCGGCTGGAGCTCGATGATCCTGCAAAATGAGTCTGACATTTGAGGATATAGCTTGTGGGTAACGGGCAGGCCGCAGAGCAACAATATATCCAATTTCGTTCTGCAGAGCATACGTGTATGCGGCGTTTCGTATTTGATTCCCGAAACACTGCTTCCATAAAGCTTGGGTGATGTCGTACTTTATTGGTTGGGAAGGTGCCAGCTGAATATGTGGCGTTGTGCTCAGCCACCACAAGACGAAGTCGATACGAGGAGGTACGCCATGCTACATCTAGATTCTTCAACATTAGGTGCATCTCTTAAACCCACACAGAACTCCGTAAAGATTTCTCCACGGCTAGCTTTCTGAATTCTGCTGTGCAAATCAAAATATGAATTGCATTCCCGGCGAAGATACCGACACCACCAGCCAAGAGCAAGAGCGAAAAGACTTAGTGGACCGCGCAGATAGTAGAAGAGAGCTGGGTTATTTTGATGAAGCATATGAATTGTATCGTGCAGCGGAGGCTATCCGTGGAGACCTAGATGTCGGAATTGAGATGGCCAGTCTACTAATAGAACAGGGGCGCACACCTAGAGCAGGAGTTGAAATAGATCGGATTTTGAAGGAATATTCGACGGACAATGAGGAACTCCTAGCAGTTGCGAGACTCTTCCAAGCGATTGCAGACTCGACGATGACTCTTGATCTAAAGGTGCCATATGAACTTGGGGTTAGTTACTACAAGAAGTTCATTGAGCCTTTTCCCATCAAAGAATGGAAAAAGCGCAAGGTACGCATGACCTAAGTCCTCCGACTCTAGCGTTTTATTGAACCCTAGAAAGCTGGCTTTAGTGCTGCTTACAGAATCCGCCTGCTCAACTTACCGGAGAAATTGCTCGTCAGTCGAGCTACCATGGGGTGTCAGTGTCAATCAGGACCTTTACGAAGAACTCATCAGGTCCGGAAACTTCAAAAAGGCATATCACGTGGCTGAATTCCCAAATAGTGGAGCACTATCTCTAGGAAGGCAGGATACATCTTTACTGGAAGATCTCATAGGGCGACCAGAAGTCCCAGCTCTTCAGCGTGCACATCTCTTGAAATGGAGAGCTGATTTACATCTGAAAGCAAATGAATTTGATCAGTGTGAGAATCTTCGCAAGCAGGTATCAGAGATCTTCGAGCGAGAAGGCCATAAATCGGGTGTTCTGCGCCTGGAGCTTAATAAGATAACAGAGCCTATAAAGCAGACTTACACACGCGAGGAGTCAAAGAAGAAAATAGTCAGTATTAAGAAGGAGCTGGAAGAGCTTGGAGATTGGTATACGGTTAAAGACGCGATGCTACACCTATCACAGCTAGCCGTAGAAACAGACGATGATGAACTCTTGCAGCAACTGGATGACGAGTACGAGCATATTCGCCATGACTGCATGTCTACACTTGATTGGTGGAGTAAAGAGCTGATATTAATAATGTACTGGGGCTATCGCGGAAAATACCAAGGTAACCAGCTCCGCGAATTCGAAGAGATATACCATAAGTTTGCGACGAATTCATTCAAAGCCCTTGCAGCATCTGCCGCTATCTTCATTAGTAAGATTTATGAGACCCTTGGTAACGAAGATGAATCAGAAAAATGGATGTCGAAAGTACTAAGCAGTGAAAGTATAAATGAAGCTGCAGGACCAGGCTTTTTCTGTGTTACCTCGCCGTTTCTCCATCGTCTGAAGATTGCCAATTCCAGACAGACATCACTACATGAGGAAAAGAGATTACTCAGAGAATTCCTTAGCGACATAGAGACTAGACTGAAAACTCGACCACCAGCTTTTGAGAGTGAACAAGTATCTTTGGCCATTCAACATGCCCATGGTTGCTATCAAGAACAACTCGCAAATGAACCAAGACGCCCGTTTTCTGAAGTAAAAGCCCTTACAAATATGTGTGAAGAGAGCGCTGAAAGGATAATACCAGTTTTGCCAGAAGAAAATAGGGCTAGCTTCTCCGCTGCTCTTGCACAAAAGCGAGGTGCAATGCTTTGGATGGAAGCATGCCAGGAGACTCCGACGAACATAGAATTGATCTCTGCCGCCACCAAGCATTATCAAGAAGCGCTAGAAATACACCTTGATAAAGGAAATCAAGATACTTTAGGTGAAGTTTATTCGTGCATTGGCCAATGCAACATGACAATATTCCTGCATTCGACTAGCAAACCGGACACTCCGCTAAGGACAGAGGAATTTTACGAGGCGGAAAAGTACCTTCGACTGGCTGAAGCTACTGCTGCAAATGCGAATCCCCTACCAGCTCGGCAGCTGAAAGTCAACTTATTGCAATCGCTTTGGCTTTGTGGTATAATACATGGGTTGGAACCGAAAGGCGAGAGTATACCTCAAAATTGGTCTGCCCGGCAGGAGTGTGCGAAATGGCTCGAGCTTGCGAAGGACTTGCTTGACCAGGAGCGTCGGGAGCTTTCAACCATAGGGACGCAACAGGCCGTGACCGCCAAGCAAGCCGTTCGGAGAAGTATACATGCAGAAAGCCTCTTTAAAAATGCAATCAGATACTCATTTCTCACCAACGACCTTCCTACACTTTGGAGATGGGTACAGGAAGCAAAAGCTCGTAGTATTTCCGACCTTCTTGCTCTGGGTATTAATATTCCTCAAACACTCCGTCATTGCATAGACGAGCATGAGCGCGCAAGCATATTGTTTAAGGAAGAGATCCAACTTCTCGCCCAAACAAGTTCCAAGACAGGATCTGCGCGAATCACTTCGTTATTGCGTCTGGATACATTACGGTCGCAAATGAAATGTGTACCTCAGCTTGCCAATCTTTTGAGCCTTCGTGAGGGGTGGCCGATACCCCTTGAAAAACTACGAGAAATGAATAACAATTTAAACGCCGCCGATATGACTGATCGTAGAGTGTTTTTTGTCGATTACTTTACTTTCAATGGCACATTGCATGCGCTTGTAGTTACTCCTGAAGACATTTCCTATTGGAGTTGGAAAATCGAGACGCAGGCTCTCCAATCTTGGGCACTGCACTGGCTTAGTCCCGAAGAGCCAGAGTCACTTTCAGACGACGAATGCGGCGATGATGAGCTAATTTCAGGTTTAAATAAGCTCAATACTGACGACATGACCCCTTTGCAATTATTATCGGGCCTCGTCGAGCCCTTAGTACAATCGAGCAAGCCAGGAGATATATTAGTGATATGTCCAACTGAAGGCCTGCACTCTCTACCGTTACATGCCGCCACAATAGACGACGACTCTAGTGTGTCACTAATCGAGCGCAACCCAGTCGTCTACACACCAAGCCTAACCGTTCTGGACCAATGCATTAGCCGAAATACCGCGGATTCATACTCCCAAAATCGAGCATGCCACAAAAGTATCGTTGGGGTATTTGAATACCCGGAGCCCGTTCGACAGATGGCAGAGTATATCCAATTGCATCTTGACGCTTCGACTTCAGTATACGTCGAAGATAACATCTCGAAGCCCAAATTTAAAGAGATATGCGAGGAATCTAGCGAATTGTTGTTTTTTGGACATTGCAACCCTGGGAAATCCAACATCTTGGAGCAGAACCTTCGACTGCATGACCCGGTGGATAAGTCTGAATGGGACCCTTCCTTGTCAAATACCTACACAGTATCGGATTTCTTTGTTACTGACCTCAAAGCCTCTCTCGTCACTCTTATAGCTTGTGGATCGGCATCGCAAGCTATACAAGCGGGTGATGAGCCTTTGGGTCTGGTGGCCGCTCTCTTGTGCGCTGGTGCAAATTCGGTGATTGGAACGATGTGGAATGTGAATGCTGGAGCAGGCAAAGTTTTCGCTGAAAAGTTTTATCGGAATCTTAGTAAGGCTGAGAGGCCAACGGGAGGGGCGAGTGGTCTTGTAAACCTTGCTATCGTCATGCAAGAGACGATCAAGGAGATGAAAACGGGCATGGATGCAGGGATTGGGAGCGAGATTGTGCATTGGGCGCCTTTTGTTTTGCACGGCTCATGGTTGAAAGGGCACACGGCCGAGCGGCCTTGATGACAGGAGATGGAGGTCTCATTTGGATGTTGATAGGCCTTCCGGTAATCAACTTATCACAATGGGAGGCCGCGTGACTTCGTGTGTGCGGGGACGCGTCGCGTGTGGGGCGTGCGTGAGACCCTTTTCTACGATAATGCAATCGAAACGCGTCTTGGGGGCATCTAAAGAGGAAAACAAATGTGATCCGTAAGACTGAGCCGGAGGTGGTTTGAGATGTTAGGAGAGTGAATAGACAGACTGTGAAGCATTTACGCTGGGTTTAGAGACAGTTTATCTTATTCTACGCGTGGTGGTTGCGTGGGTAACGCCACGCCAAGACTACTGCCTGATCTGCGCCAAACAACACCACCTGCATAATCCCCCACACCACCACTCCCCCCACCACGAACATCGATATTCTCAACAAGTAGACAAGATGGTGCGAGAACGCGACCCACCTATTACAAGGCCTGCCCAGGAGCCGGCAATCGCCACACCAGAATTTGGAAAGCCCTCTGCGCTCCGGAGTCCTTTGAAGAGCGTTCCGCAAAACAGCGCACCTTCGCAAGTCTACAATCAGCCCAAGCCAGGTCACTCGAGGCCTGAGCATCACCGCGACTCCAAGCCCATATCTATACAGCGGCCTATGGTGCCATCACAACCTACCCAGTTTCCCCCACCCAAAGTAGGTTCTCGATACAGCAATGCGTCGTCAGACAACTCCGAAATCTTGGAAATCGCGGCGTCAGAATTCCAGTCTAGAGGCCAACAACCATTTTCCATACCAAGACCCATGAATGCTCCGGCAAGGACCATACAAGCGCCTCCGCGCCCAGTATATTCGTCCCTTGGCCAAGCTAATGGATTCCAGCCCGTGAATAGGTTCAACCACGACTCTAGGAAGACCGTCATTCTGGACGATATTCCTTCGAAACGAGCCGGAAGCGACGATGAAGACGACTTTGACCCTGATGCCGCAATCAGGGCAGAAGGGGCTCAATTCGGCGCACCAGATACCCACGCCTATGTGGACTCATCCCATGCGAATGAAAATATCAAGGCGCTTCTCGAGGGAGCGTTCGACGAGGACGATGAAAAGATACCCCGCACACGAGGACGTAAGAAGAAGCAACAAGCTGAGCAGGGTGCCAAAACATTAGCAGAGCGTCTGGAAGCTCTGGCAGTGTCAGAGGCTGAAAAGAGCCAAGCTGCCGAGGAAAAAGATGAGGAGGAAGACGATGGCACTGTTGAAGGCATGAAGGTTAAACTGCTTCCACACCAAGTCGACGGAGTCTCATGGATGATTGAGAAAGAGACTGGTGCGCACAATAAGCGAGGCAAACTTCCAAAAGGGGGTATCCTGGCAGACGACATGGGTCTCGGCAAGACTGTGCAGTCGATTGCTCTAATCCTCTCCAACCCTCGACCCGAGAAGGGTGTTGAACCTGAAAACAAGAAAAACAAAATCCTTCCGAGTGTTGGTCACGGCACGCTGATCGTAGCACCTCTGGCCCTCATCAAGCAATGGGAATCTGAAATAAATACCAAAGTCGCCAAATCGTACAGTCTCAAAGTTCTTGTTCATCACGGTCCCAGTCGCACTAAGTCTCCCGACAAGCTGAAGAGCTACGATGTAGTGATTACAACCTACCAGGTCCTGGCATCCGAGCATGCCAGCTGTGGTGACGGGCCAAATGGACTCAAAAAAGGCTGCTTTGGCGTACATTGGTATCGTGTGATGCTAGACGAGGCACACACAATCAAGAACCGTAACGCCAAGATGACCAAAGCTTGCTATGAAGTCCAATCGCACTACCGCTGGTGCTTGACCGGCACGCCAATGCAGAACAACCTGGACGAGCTTCAGAGCTTAATCAAGTTCCTTCGAATTCAGCCCTATTGCGAAATGCCAAATTGGAAAGACGCCATCACAGGTCCTATGAAGAACGGTCGAGGAAACCTTGCCATGAGGCGGCTGCAGATTTTCCTCAAAGCTTTCATGAAGCGGCGAACCAAAGATGTGCTGAAGAAAGAAGGGGCTCTCAACTTCGGCGGCAAGTCCAAGGACGGAGAAGAGAAAGGTGGTTTCCAGATCGTTGCGCGCAACGTGGAAACCGTAATTGGAGAGTTCACGGCTAAAGAGCGTTACTTCTATGATCGTCTCAGGGACCGTACCGAATCACGTCTTGAAGAGATGATGGGTGGTGAGAAGCGGGATTATATTGGAGCTTTGGTGCTTCTGCTGCGATTAAGGCAAGCATGTAACCATCCTAGCCTTACCAAGAGCAACGTAAAGGACGACAAAGATGCTCTGACCACGGGTCAGAAAGCTCCGCAAACTCCCCGCAAATCTAAGGATAGTGACAAATCGAAGGAGACTGATGCAGATGATCTCGCAGATCTTCTTGGGGGTCTTAGCGTGGCCACTAAGCGCTGTGACATATGTCAAAATAAGTTGACCAAAGACAACTCTTCGTCTGGTGGTATCCGATGTGATGATTGCGAGAATGATCTAAATGGCTCTATAATGAAACGCAAGAAGCACAAGAAAAGCCGCAAGCATAAAGAGCGAAAGGAGAAGCAGGAAGAGCCTAAGGCCTCTATTAAGCAACGTCAACGCCGTGTTATCGAAGACAGCGAAGACGAAGACGATACAAATGGAGAGTGGCTGGTCGGCGAAGACGAGCGAGGACCCACCAGCCTTGGAAAAGCCGGTGGAACAGATGACGAGAACGCAGAAGGCGGTGGTGACACCCTTCATTCAGCCGAAGAAATGTCTTCCGAAGATGAAGAAGATACGGCAGGGTCATTCATCGTCCATGACACGGAAAGCGAAGAGGATGGTCCAATCGTTCACAAGTCGAAATCTAAGAAACAGAAAAAAGTCATAAGACTAGACTCCGATGACGATGACGAATCAGGGACTGATGGAGATGCCACTTCGGGCTCTGAGGCAGACTCCGAAGAGGATGCCGAAACCGAGAATTCTGATATCGAATATGATGCATCAGACCTCACCCCTTCAACCAAAATTCGGCAGCTACTCGCGATTCTGGAAAAGGAGACACCGGATCACAAGGTCATCGTTTTCTCCCAATTTACATCCATGCTCGATCTTATCGAACCATTCCTTCGCCGTGCAGGCCACGACTTCACACGATATGATGGTAGCATGCGCAACGATCTTCGCGAAGCGAGTCTCCACAAGCTGCGTAATGACAAGCGCTGCCGTGTTCTGCTCTGTAGTTTGAAGTGCGGCAGTCTCGGCCTCAACCTCACAGTAGCCAGCCGCGTCGTCATCATGGAGCCCTTCTGGAACCCCTTTGTCGAAGAGCAAGCCATCGACCGCGTTCACCGTCTCAATCAAACCGTCGATGTCACCGTCTACCGTCTTTCCATCCACAACTCAGTCGAAGAGCGCATCTTGGCGCTGCAAGAGGCGAAGCGCAAGCTCGCAGAGGCGGCTATTGAAGGCGGCAAGGCAGTTGGCAAACTCAGTATGCAGGACATCCTAGCGCTGTTCAAGCGCGATGCCGAGTACGATCATCAGCATGTGGATGATGGCACCGAGGGCGATCTATACATGCGTACGAGGGTATTGGATAACGCTGGTGGCAGCCAGGGTGGATACGATGCTGGGGAGAGTACGGTGCCACGGAAGAAGGCGGGAAATCTTGGGTTTAAGAAGCCTGAGCATGGCGTGTGGGGAAGGAGGTAGCTGAGAAGGATATTCCTTGAGGCTGTCATGAATGCTGGTCATTTTAGTTTCTCTTTGGATTTCTTCAAGACATTCTACGTTGTTAACGTGGTTGCAAGTAATGGGAGTGATGACCATCTAAACTGTTGAATTTTGGAGTTGCGCAGCAACTGAAATGGCCTCTTTAAGCATACAAGAAAAGACCAGAAAACACTTAACTCCAGACGACCAGGTTAAAATCAAAAAATCTCTGCAACCAGCCCATTAACCACCAATCCCCCTTACTCTCCTAGCAAATGAACGATGCGTCTATAAACGCCGGCCAACCCGATGTTACAAGCCAGAAATCGGATACCAATCCTCCTTCCTCTCCTCTCCTCTACATCCCCTTCATCGCAATCCCCGCCAAGCCCAAACACAGCGCTGCTCCACCCACAAACATACCCCCCGCGGTCCTACTCATGGTTCCCGTGGCGACCCCATACGCCACACTGATGATATCCACAGCATCGACGCCAACGTTCATCCAAAGCATCCTCTTGACTTCCCTCCTCCCCCCGTCCGACGCCGCCCTGTCCTCGGCGGTAAGCGTGAATTCTCCGACGAAGAGCTCGCGGATGCCGAAGATGCGCGGGAGGATGGTCATGTTCGGAGCGATGGGGAACTGGAAGAGCGCGAAAGTGAAGCGCGGGGCGAGGAGGGAAGCGACGCCGAGAGCGATGCGGCCCACGGCGAGGGCTTTGATGGCGAGGGCGGAGGAAGGGGGTAGGTCTGGTGTTGATGCGGGGTTGGCGAGCTTGGGGGAAAGGAGAGGGTCTGAGGGGAGGGCGGTGTTGGTATCGCGGAGGGAAGATGGGGCCATTATCTTTTATTCTTTTCTTTCGATTGGGGTATTTGCCCTTTTGTGGAGTTTGTGGTTGTGAAAAGTGAAGAGGAAGACTTTGGGAGTTTGGAGTCTGAAGTCTGAAGTCTAAAGTCTTTGGGCTTTCAATTCACGTGTATTGCTTGGGAATGTTGTGTGATGAACTGGATGGTGTTCTATTACGATGCCTCTTCAGTTTATATACATCTACCTTCACGTTAGCCAGTCGCCAAATCGGCAACTCGGAGGTGAGCCTTCGTGCCGACTCCCTCTTCTCATCATTACGAGACCGGGCTCAGCCGCACTATTTCCGCTGGCTTGCAGCTGCCTAATTCACGAAGATGGTGTTGTGCCGAACCACACACGGCGTCGCAGTCTTCGTATCTCGCACTAGTACCCCTGTCGGCCTCGCTTGGTTTGCCATTTCCGGTCCCGCCCCACCCCAAGCATAACGTTATGGTGCGCGGTATAGATAGCCTTAGTTCCCCGCTCCCCGTTCTCATACCATAACGACATGCCCGCAGATAGAATCAAGAAGACTAGAACGCCCAAAGAGGTTCCCAGTCCGGGGGACCCGGACCGCAAGCGAGTGCTAAATGTGCTGGCTCAGAGGAGATATCGTGAGTTTATCATGAGATTAGCTGAAGCATAGGTACTCATGCAGTGATAGGAGAGAGGCAGAGAGCAAAAATTGCAGCGCTAGAAGCTCAATTGCAAGAGTCAAATGCCCCCGAATCGCTCGCAGAGCCCCATGCGAGTCCTACGTTCTTCCCAGCAGGGGGCGATGCAGGGCTACTGTCTGGCCCCCTGCCCGACGAGACGGTACTTGTGGAGGAGATCATCAGGGACCCACTAGAAATCGGGTTCCCACCCATGGACTTCGACCAGGATGCGCTCGGCATGCAGTTGATGGAAGACTACAGTAAGCCTTCCCGCAATGCCCATTGCACCGCTACCTGCACCCATACTCACTGCTCCAGACCTGCACACCTTGTCCACTCCCAGACCCCTGACACCTATATCCCTCGACGACGCCAACTCCCCAGAATACGACACCAGCACCACTTCCCAATCGCTCGTCTTCCCCCTCAGCCCCGACGGCGCCAAGATCTCCCTCCCCATCCTCTCCACCATCCACGCCTTCACCACCATCGCAACCTGCCTCGATGTCATCAGCAAGATCTGGGACCCGGGCTACCGACACACGCTCGCGCCCATCGCCCCCACCCATCTCCCGCCCAACCTGCACCCCACGCCCACCCAGATGACGGTGCCGCACCACCCGTTCCTCGACGCGCTGCCCTGGCCGTCCGTCCGCGACAACCTCATCTGCATCTTCAACCTGCCCCCTGCGTCGCGGCCGCCCGTGGCGCAGGGCGATGACGGCAAGGGCGAGGGGATCATGAAGCTGTGGCAGGACCTGGACGATTCGCACGAGGGCGTGCGGGTGCACGGGAATTTCGTGGAGTGGGGCGCCGGGAGCGAGTTGAGCGAGGAGGTGTGGGAGATTGGGGAGCTGTTTTACAGGAATTGGTGGTGGTGTATCGATGCGAGGATCGTGGGGACAGCGAATGCGAAGAGGAGGGAAAGGGGGTTGCCGCCGTTGCGGTGATGAGGGGAGGGAAGAGAGAATTGAGGTGTGTAGGGGCCAATATGTTTGTTGGCGTCACCGGCGTCGGACAAAGGGTGCGTTTTTTGGTGGGTGGTAATGGATCATGAATAGATGGTTGATGAACATGTTGCTCGCGACCTCAGTGCCATGTGCTGCCGCATACGGGACCGGTTGAGTATCTCCATTCCAAGGGTTTAGCTCTTATCCCAGCAAGAGGCATGCAGGAGTGCTGGAAATGACCAACGCCAGCTTGTGCAGTGAGAGTGTGACATGTTGTACGCAACCACGGACGAAACATGCACAAAGAACTCCACCAGAGCAGCTCGTACACGTATAGCCAGATTAAGCAGATGGCATGTCCGCGGGCCCCGCCGTAGAGCGAGCCTACCACTGCATCAGGCTAGGCACTGTTGATCAACCGGTGCTTGTTCTCTCCTCGGGGCCTCATCGCCCCCGACGCTCCCACGTTTTCGACACGACTAGTCCTGTCGAGGCCCGTCCAAACCATGTCGTCACGCTAGCATCGATGCCATCGGGGTCATCCACGAGTCAATCTGGGCTGCCTGCAAGCGCAGCGATCCCAGCCTGATATTACATGACATCAACACTCTGAAATCGCCAAGCGCAGCCATCTCCATCGCTCCACAGGCATCCCGCCTAAGAAAAAGATGGAGACGTCAACGGAGTCGCGCACGCGCTGTTGGGTATTTACTGTTTGGCTGCTCCGAAGTTGAGCGACCCATACTTCTCTGTCCTTCACGTCGGACGTGTTACCGGCTTTCCCAGCATTACGGGTCGACTGCAGAGCCACGAGTGTGGCTTTCATCTCGTTTTCGCTGCGTCGTCTGATTGGCCCGCGGGACTACGCTTTCGACACCGGTCCTACCTTGGTACCTTATTCCACCGAGATACTCGTACAGAATGCGCTGCTAATTAAATGCATAGAGCCAAAGTTAGGCATTCATCATGGCTTTCCCAGAGCGGCCTACGCCGCACGTAGAAGACCTCCCAGGTGGTTGGATCGAGACGCCTGCAGATACCAGTCGTGCACAATCCTACACGGGAGTCCAGCAATCAAGGAGCATGAGACCAAGCGCGGTGGCCGCCGACCGACCAAATGGCGGTACTCTTCTCGACTACACCACCCTGGCTGGAAGCAGTCCCTCTGCACGAGCACCTCGCCATTCAAGTCATTTCTCCTCCTCAAGCCACAGCACCGCCGTACCCTCACCAGACGGAAAGGCTTCACTAGCCCCTACGGAACCCTTACGCCGCGAGTCCGTCGACTCTGAAAGCTCCATCGACTCAAAACCCTCTTTTAAGCACGATGAAGCCAGCTACACAGCTATCAAGCCCGCCTCCTCGGCACCAGCGCGCCCTCCCCTGGGACCCAAGCGTTCCAAGCAAATGACAGAAGACGACCTCTTCCGCGTGCTCTCACGCCGCCGGACCAGCGTCCTAGGCCGCACAGACACTGTCTCCACGGCATCCAGCACCGACGACGAGCAAGCGGAAATCAACAAGCTTATGTCGCGCATGTTCGGGCGCACGCGCCAGGAGTCGTCCGAGGAAGAAAAGACCAGGCACGCGGGCGTCGTCTTCAAGCACCTAACCGTCAAGGGCATGGGCGTGGGCGCCGCGCTGCAGCCTTCCGTCGGCGACCTATTCCTGGGCCTGCCGCGGCTCCTGAAGAATCTCGTCACCAAGGGACCGAGGAAGGCAGCGGGAAAGCCGCCCGTGAGGACGATTCTGGACGATTTTTCGGGCTGTGTCAAACCAGGGGAGATGCTGCTGGTCCTGGGACGGCCGGGCGCGGGTAGGTTGTTCATTCCGGGCCGGTGTCTGCTGTCCTCTAGCTAACGTGTAACCCCCTTCGACAGGCTGTTCGACGTTCCTGAAGATGCTCGGCAACCAGCGATTCGGATACGAGGAGATCTCCGGCGACGTCACGTACGGCGGCACCAACTCGGAGGAAATGAGCAAGAAGTACCGGAGCGAGGTTCTGTATAACCCTGAAGACGACCTGCATTACGCGACGCTCAAGGTGAAGGATACTTTGAGATTCGCCCTCAAGACCAAGACGCCGGGAAAGAATTCTAGAAACGAGGGCGAGTCGCGGAAAGAATACGTGAAGGAATTCCTCAGGGTGGTGTCGAAGTTGTTCTGGATCGAGCACACGATGGACACGAAGGTCGGTAACGAATTCGTCCGCGGTGTATCTGGCGGAGAGAAGAAGAGAGTCAGCATCGCCGAAGCCATGGTCACAAAGGTAGGCCGACACTATATGCCCTCCCCATGGTCGAAAAATCTGCTAACGCAGGATCCAGGCGTCCGTCCAGAGCTGGGACAACTCGACGCGTGGCCTGGATGCCAGCACAGCGCTGGAATATGTCCAGAGCCTGCGCTCGCTCACCAACATGGCTAACATCAGCACTTCTGTAGCCCTCTACCAAGCCGGCGAATCCCTCTACAACCTTTTCGACAAGGTTCTGCTCATCCACGAGGGCCACTGCTGCTATTTCGGCCCCGCGGACCACGCCGCAGCCTACTTCAAGAGCCTGGGCTTCGTGCAGCCCGAGCGGTGGACGTCCGCCGACTTCATCACTTCCGTGACCGACGACCACGAGCGGCACATCAAAGAGGGATGGGAAGACCGCATTCCCCGATCCGGCGCCCAGTTCGCACAAGCTTTCGCTCGGAGCGAGCAGCACGAGCGCAACATGGCCGAGATCGAGGAATTCGAGCAAGAAACCAGGCGGATGGTCGAAGAGCGCCGTGCCGCAACGACCAAAGCCACTAAGAAGAAAAATTTCACGCTCCCTTTCCACCAACAAGTCGTGGCCTGCACGAGCCGCCAATTCAAAGTCATGCTGGGCGACCAGCAGTCACTGGCCGGGAAATGGGGCGGTATCTTCTTCCAAGCGCTCATCGTCGGCTCGCTCTTCTACGACCTGCCCAAAACCGCAGCAGGCGTCTTCCCCCGCGGCGGTGTCATCTTCTTCATGCTCCTCTTCAACGCGCTCCTTGCCCTCGCCGAGCTGACGGCAGCCTTCGAGTCCCGACCCATCCTCCTGAAGCACAAGTCCTTCTCCTTCTACCGCCCCGCCGCCTACGCCATCGCGCAGACGGTCGTCGACGTCCCCCTCGTCCTGGTCCAAGTCTTCATCTTCGACGTCGTGGTCTACTTCATGGCCAACCTGCAGCGCACGGCGTCGCAGTTCTTCCTGTCTCTGCTCTTCCTCTGGATCATCACCATGACCATGTACGCCTTCTTCCGGGCCATTGGCGCGCTCGTCGGGTCGCTGGACGTCGCGACGCGCATCACGGGCGTGGCGATCCAGGCGCTCATCGTGTACACGGGCTACCTAATCCCGCCCAGCAAGATGCATCCGTGGTTCTCCTGGCTGCGCTGGATCAACCCCGTGCAGTACGGCTTCGAGGCGCTGCTCGCCAACGAGTACTACAACCTCGAGATCGAGTGCGTGCCACCGTACATCGTGCCGCAGGTGCCCGGCGCGCAGCCGCAGTACCAGTCGTGCGCCATACAGGGGAGCACGCCGGGCTCGCTGACCGTGTCGGGCGCGGACTACATCTCGGTGGCATATCAGTATTCGCGGAGCCATCTGTGGCGTGAGTGATGACCGTTGTTCCGGACGAAGTGTTTCTTCGCTGACGATGCTGCAGGCAATTTCGGTCTCATATGCGCCTTCTTCCTCTTCTTCGTCGCGCTCACGGCGTTCGGCATGGAGATGCAGAAGCCGAACAAGGGCGGCGGCGCCGTTACCATCTACAAGCGGGGCCAGGTGCCCAAGACGGTGGAGAAAGCCATGGAGGTAAAAGCCCAGCCCGCCGACGTCGAGAGCGGCGAGAAAGAAGCCGTTCCCAACGACAGTGAGAAGGGTACTTCCGACGGCGAACAGACGGTCAAAGGCGTCGCCAGAAACGAAACAATCTGTACGTACACCCACCCCGCGTTCCGGATACGCAGCCCCCCTAAAGTACGTTACTGACCCCCTGATGCTTAGTCACCTGGCAAAACGTCAACTACACCATCCCCTACGAAAAAGGCGAGCGCAAGCTCCTCCAGTCCGTCCAGGGCTACGTGAAACCCGGCAAGCTGACCGCGCTGATGGGCGCTTCCGGCGCCGGCAAGACCACGCTGCTCAACACGCTCGCCCAACGCACCAACTTCGGCGTCGTGACGGGCGACTTCCTGGTCGACGGGCGGCCGCTCCCGTCGTCCTTCCAGCGGTCCACCGGCTTCGCGGAGCAGATGGACGTGCACGAGGAGACGTCGACGGTGCGCGAGGCGCTGCGCTTCTCAGCGCGGCTGCGCCAGCCGCGCGAAGTCCCGCTGGAGGAGAAGTACGCGTACGTGGAGAAGATCATCGACCTGCTCGAGATGGGCGACATGGCGGGCGCGGCCATCGGCGTGCCGGGCAGCGGGCTCAACCAGGAGCAGCGCAAGCGCGTCACCATCGGCGTCGAGCTCGCCAGCAAGCCCGCGCTGCTCATGTTCCTGGACGAGCCCACGTCGGGCCTCGACAGCGGCGCCGCCTTCACCATCGTGCGCTTCCTCAGGAAGCTGGCCGACGCCGGCCAGGCCATCCTGTGCACCATCCACCAGCCGTCGTCGGTGCTGTTCGAGCACTTCGACCACCTGCTGCTCCTCCAGTCCGGGGGGCGCACCGTGTACTTCGGGGAGCTGGGTAGGGATAGTCGCACGCTGCTCGACTATCTCGAGAGGAACGGCGCGGAGACGTGTCCGCCGCAGGAGAATCCCGCCGAGTACATGCTCGAGGCGATGGGGGCTGGGGATCCGAACTACAAGGGTAAGAACTGGGGAGACGTGTGGGAGGCGTCGCCCGAGAACGAGCAGCTGTCGAAGGAGATACGGGAGATTGTGGAGACGAGGAGGGGTGCGGCGAAGGAGCAGACGAGGGACGAGAGGGAGTATGCGATGCCGGTCGCGACGCAGATGTACGCGGTCATCAGGAGGAGCTTCGTAGCCATGTGGAGGGATCCGCCGTACGTGGTGGGCATGTTCACGCTGCACATCTTCACGGGGCTGTTCAACAGCTTCACGTTCTGGGTACGTTTTTGCCATCCCTTCCTCCCTCCCCACGAGAGACGGGACGAGGACGAACTGCTGCTAACAAGGGCATCAGCATCTGGGCAACAGCCAGGTCGACATGCAGTCACGCCTCTTCTCCGTCTTCATGACGCTCACCATCTCGCCGCCGCTCATCCAGCAGCTGCAGCCGCGCTTCCTGCACCTGCGCTCCCTCTACGCGTCGCGCGAGGGCAACTCGAAAATCTACGCATGGCCGGCCTTCGTGTGGGGCGCCATCCTCAGCGAGATTCCCTACCGCGTCCTCGCGGGCACCGTCTACTGGGCCTGCTGGTACTGGGCGACGTGGTTCCCGCGCGACACGCACACGGCGGCCAGCACATGGCTTTTCGTCGTCGCCTTCGAGCTGTACTACCTCGGCTTCGGGCAGGCCATCGCGGCCTTCTCGCCCAACGAGCTGCTCGCGTCACTCCTCGTGCCCCTCTTCTTCACCTTCATCGTCTCCTTCTGCGGCGTCGTGGTCCCGTACGCAGGGCTGCCGGCCTTCTGGCGGTCCTGGATGTACTGGCTCACGCCCTTCCACTACCTGCTCGAGGGCTTTCTCGCGCTACTCGTGCGCGGCCTACCCATCGAATGCGCGCCCGAAGAGCTCGCACTCTTCCCGCCCCCGCCCGGCCAAGACTGCCAGACGTACGCCGCCGCCGCCGCCCAGCGCGCCGGCGGATACGTCCAGACGCAGCCTGGTGGGGTGTGCGGGTACTGCCAGTTCGCGACGGGCGACGCTTTCGCGGCAAGCTTCAACGTCTTCCCGCGCCACATCTGGCGCGACTTCGGCATCGTGTGGGTGTACGTCCTGTTCAACTTCGCCGTCGTCTTCGCGTGCACGTGGCTGTATCTGGGCGGCGCGCGCAGGACGATGGCCAGGCTACGTCCCAAGGCGAGGAAGGCGGCGAGGGAGGCGAAGAGGCAGCAGGAGGACGACGTGGCGTAGAGTCCAGAAGGGGCGGAGAGGGAGGGGGGAACACGACCACGACAATCGACACGACACGACACGACCGCCTCGCATCGTGAGATGGAAAAGCGGATTCCGCGGCCGGGCGGTGCGAGTCCACCCGAGGTGCCGAGAGGAGGGACGTCTGCGCCCGCTTGGAGGGCGTTTTGTTGGTCGGCTTGGCGAACCGCATGATAATCCCTTCCGCTTACCTTCCCCTCCCCACACAACAGGCGGGGGGAGGGGCGCGATATCGGTTCCCTCTCTACAATACAATACCTAGGTCCCTCTTTTTGGCATTATTGGGCAGCATTCAGCAGAGCAAACGCGTCAGCCACCGTAGGCCAGGCCAGATAATCATTCCCTTTTTATTTTTAGTTTTCTTTGGGCATTTATTTTACCCACCTATCTTTTTTCGTCTCGCACCTCGCGTGCCACGCTTCCACGGTGGGAATAACGAAAGATGGGATTTTCCTCGCGTTAATTGCACGGCAGCAGCCCGGCAGATGTGTTAGATTGGAGCTTGTTGGGGCTTAAATGGGGCTCTTGATTGCGCGAACGCCGCGCTGGGCACTTTAGAGAGCTTGTGCTCGAGAGCTTGTGTTGCGGCGGGCATGGGAGGGCATGTGCCTGGCATCCGGAGGCCTGGGAAAAATAGATTGGGTAGATACCTACATGTCCTGTATATGGGTGTGTGTGCGTGTTGCGTGCGCTATTATTCATCGTCACAAGCATGTTTTGTATAGGGTAGATACCACTCCGTGTCGACTGCGGTAGAAAGAAGCTAGTCCATCCATCTCATCTCATCTCGCCAGAGAGGAAAAAAAATTCGCGCATTGCTGTCGTGTAATAAACGGGGCCCCTACTTTCTGCACATGGCAGGAAACAGTAAGTCGTTATCTATCGCAGGAGGGGAGGAAGAGGCGAAAAAGGGAGCGGATCCGAGGTCTCGCTGGCAAAAGCTCGGCTGCTGCTGCTGCTGCGCTCGCGTGTGTCGCATAATAATGACGCTCGCTCGTGGTGCCCCGTCTGGCCGAGGTTGCGAGTCCAGAGGGGGCATCGAGCGCATCGTGAGCATCGTGGAAGCGGCTGCATCGGGATGGCGCGCGAGCAGGGATGGTGCTTGGCGGCTGCGAAAAGATGCCGGAACGTGCGACGTCCCCCCTCGTCCCTGTTTTGCGGTGTGAGGCATGTTCCAGCGTCTTTTTTTTTCTCTGGCTGCGGGATGCCTGGTCGGCTGTGCGCGTGCGGTCGGGTTGGGTTTCGGTAATGCGGTGCTGGGCAGCCGTGGGAGGAGCCGTGGGAGTACCCGCGGCTGAGGGAGTTTCTCAGGGTTGCGGCGCATGCTGCAGCAGCAGCAGCAGCAGCAGCATCTGCGCGGGCCCAGGGAGGGGCGTCGTGTCTGATGGGCCGTGAGGCTCTGTCACGAGATGGGCCCGTCCATCGACGACGTGCGTTGCCTGTCAGTCGAAGAGCCGTCGCCAGGTGGGGACGATGCAAACGTCACTCGAGGCCCTCCTCGTCCTCTTCCCCGCAAAGACAGCAGCAGCCCAGCCCAGCACGCGCCACGGGCCAGGCCGGCCACAGCCAGTGCTGCACGGTATCGTACGCAGGCCAGCCAGGCTGCAGGGTGCGGCGCTGCGGCGCTGCGGCGGTGCATGCAGGAGCGCCCAGCAACAGGCGAGCAACGCGCGTAGAGGCCACTCGTCGTTTTGCTCTGCGCATCATGTGAAGAGGTCACTCTCGCCATGACATCGTCCTGACACCAGCGCAGCCGCGCTCTCTCCCTCTCCAGTGCCCGTCCAGAGGCCGCCGCGGCCAATGTCGCTCCTTTCATGCCCCCTCCGCCGAGCCCACATACAAGGGATAAAGGCCAGCCGCAACCTCCACCACCTGCCGCGCCTGCTCCTGCCATGCCCGACCATCCCAACGCCCTTCCGACAATTCCCGCACATTGCTCCCCTCGGCACTCGACCCTCTGCTAAATCGTGCTATTTACGGCCACTATCCAATCAGCCCCGCCCCCGTCCCCCCCTCCTCTCCG